>Ga0172380_10000170_pt1 | contig 140752 bp, 111 predicted proteins | sample Leawe162metaG_FD_119747 | JGI IMG/M metagenome (GOLD analysis project Ga0172380, IMG submission 119747) | Leachate microbial communities from a municipal landfill in Southern Ontario, Canada - Leachate well 162 metaG | ecosystem: Engineered > Solid waste > Landfill > Unclassified | place... | reverse complement strand
GTCTTGCGCACATTTAAAACGCGATCAAAATTTTAAAGTATGGCAAAATGGTTATCATGCGGAAATGGTGGAAAGTGAAAAGTTTGTTTATCAAAAATTGAATTATATTCATAATAATCCAGTGGTGGATAGAATTGTTGAGCATCCGTGGGAGTACATTTTTAGTTCAGCTCGAGATTATTCGGATTTAGAGGGTTTGGTGAAAATACATTGTTTGGGCGGTCAATTAATTACGTATTCATGAAATAATTTTGTAGGGTCACGGATTGCAAATCCGCGCCAACCTGGATTTGCAATCCGCGACAAAACTTTTAATTACACATCCGAGCAAACTGGGAAAAAACTCAAAAAGTGCAAGTTGAAACATTACCTAACTAATCAACCAAGCGCTTATCAATTACCTCAGTTACGGAATTCCAAATATTTGAATACCTAATTTTGATACAATCCATCTTTTTTAAGCTATCGATATCTTGGATTTTGAACCATTTAAGTGGTTTATTAGTTAAAAGTTTTTTCTCCTTTTCTTCATAAAACTCAAATATCAAATGTTGATTAACTTTAATTTTAGTTAATTTATGAACTTTAGCACAAGTTATTGTACTGTTTAAAAGTAATAGCCGAGGGGTCAAAATAGCAAGGGTCAAAATAGTCATTGAACCAATTATGATTATTTTATCCTTTTTAGACAATTTCATTTTAACTTTTTATTTACTTCATTGTTCAAATACTCTGTTGCTGTGCCAGTGGTTCCATTTCTAAAATTCATGGCTCCTTGACTCATTCCTGCCTTTTCCATAACAAAAGAGGAGAAATCCAGTTGGCGCGGATTTGCACCGCCGAAGGCAGCAACGGAGTTAAACCGTGCTACTACAAACTTAAACTTTTTCAAGAAATTAAAAAGCTAGCCATTCATTTCACCAAACCTGTGAATATCTTCTGTCTTTTGGTGAGAATTCGTCTTTCCAAAAAGCGATGATTTCATTATCTTCACAGTCGAAACAAGCAACTCATTCCATGCAACAATATCACGACTTACTTCGCAGAATTATTGACGAAGGAACCTTCAAAGGAGACCGCACAGGAACTGGAACCACTTCCATTTTCGGTCACCAAATGCGCTTTGATTTGTCCAAGGGTTTTCCTTTGGTAACGACCAAAAAAGTACACCTTCGCTCCATTATTGTTGAATTGTTGTGGTTTTTAAACGGTGATAGCAATATCAAATATTTGAAAGACAATGGTGTTTCGATTTGGGATGAATGGGCAGATGCGAATGGTGATTTGGGTCCAGTTTACGGCTATCAATGGCGTTCTTGGCCAGGGAAAGATGGTCAAGCTATTGATCAAATTGCCAAATTGGTGGATCAAATAAAAACCAATCCCAATTCTCGTCGCTTGTTGGTTTCTGCTTGGAATGTTGCTGATGTAGACAACATGGCTTTGCCGCCTTGTCATACGATGTTTCAATTTTATGTGGCGGATGGAAAATTGAGTTGTCAGCTTTACCAGCGCTCTGCGGATACTTTCCTGGGCGTTCCTTTCAACATTGCTTCCTATGCACTTTTGACGATGATGATGGCGCAAGTTTGTGACTTGAAAGTCGGCGATTTCGTTCATACATTTGGTGATGCGCATTTGTACAGCAACCACCTAGAGCAAGCACATTTGCAATTGAGTCGAGACCTTCGTCCGTTGCCAACCATGAAAATCAATCCGGAGGTAAAAGATCTTTTCAGTTTCAAATTGGAAGATTTTGAATTGGAAAATTACGATCCGCATCCACACATCAAAGGCGCTGTTGCCGTTTAATTCGTTCAGATGAAAGTAGCCCTAATTGTCGCGATGGATCTTGAAAAAGGCATCGGAAAGAACAATGATTTGATGTGGCATTTGCCTGCAGACATGAAATTTTTCAAACAAACAACAGAAAATCATATCGTGGTCATGGGTCGAAAAAATTGGGATTCCATTCCACTCCGTTATCGTCCGTTGTCCAACCGTGAAAACGTCGTTCTCACAAGAAACAAAAACTACCAAGCTGATGATTGCCTTGTTTTGCACAGTTTGAGCGAAGTATGGGAACATTATAAAGCTGAAGAAGATCGAACGGTTTTCATTATCGGAGGAGGCGAAATTTACAAGCAAGCACTGGACAGTGAATTGGTGACAGAAATGTACATTACCCACGTCAACAAAAAATTTGGCGCCGATACCTTTTTTCCCAATTTTGATTTACGAAATTGGAAAGTAGAAGTCATTCAACTGCACGAAAAAGACGACAAACACGAAGTTGAATTTCAGGTGAATAAATATACTTTGAAGGCATGAATCAAGTTCTACGCCTTCGACTTCGCTCAGTCGTCGATACTTCTGGGATGAATATAATTCATGAATTCGTTATTCGTTATTCACTATGATACTCTGCATAGCCGAAAAACCCAGTGTCGCAAAAGACATCGCAGAAATCATCGGAGCCAAACAGCGCAACGATGGTTACTGGGAAGGAAATGGCTATTGCGTAACCTGGACCTTTGGTCATCTTTGCACTTTAAAAGAGCCGCACGATTACAACGAAAATTGGAAATACTGGAAATTGGAAGATTTGCCCATTATTCCACCCAATTTCGGGATAAAAGTCATCGAGGACAATGGCGTAAAACGACAATTTGCTTGCATTGAAAAACTGGTCGCCCTAGCTTCGGAAGTCATCAACTGCGGGGATGCTGGGCAAGAAGGAGAATTGATTCAGCGCTGGGTCTTGCACAAAGCCAAATGCAAAGTGCCCATCAAACGTTTGTGGATTTCTTCCTTGACCGAAGAAGCCATTCGCGAAGGATTTGAAAAATTACAAGACGGAAAAAAATACGATTTACTCTACCAAGCCGGAGCTGCGCGAGCCATTGGTGATTGGATGTTGGGCATCAATGCAACACGACTTTTCACCAAAAAATTTGGCATGGGAAAAGCGACCTTATCAATTGGTCGTGTGCAGACGCCTACTCTAGCGATGATTGTTCAGCGTCAATTGGAAATTGATGCGTTCAGAGGGGAAGACTATTGGGAATTAAAAACCTTGTACCGAGAAACCGAATTTCTTTGTCAAATAGACCGATTGAAATCAGCCGACAAAGCCGACAAAGGTTTGGCTTTTATCAAGGATAAACCCTTTGAAATCGTCACTTTTGAGCAAAAAGAAGGCAAAGAAGGAAATCCTCGCTTGTACGATTTGACCTCTTTGCAAGTAGACGGAAACCGAAAATATGGTTTCTCCGCCGACGAAACATTGAAGCACATTCAAAATCTGTACGAGAAAAAATTGGTGACCTATCCACGTGTTGATACCACTTACCTATCCGAAGATTTGCATCCAAAGATTCCGAATATTTTGCGGGGAATGAAATATTATTCTCGCTTCACGGAACCACTTTTACAAGCACCGATTCCCAAAAGCAAGCAAGTTTTTGATGACAAGAAAGTAACCGATCACCACGCCATCATTCCAACGGGAATTGTGCCAAGTGGCATTTCTCCTGCTGAACAACAAGTGTATGATTTGATTTGCAAACGCTTCATTTCGGTTTTTTATCCGGAATGTAAAGTGTCCAACACCACCGTAATTGGAAAAGTGGAAACCTTGGAATTCAAAGCAACCGGAAAACAAATTATTGAACCGGGCTGGCGGGAAGTCTATCAAGAAGAAAAAGCGACGAAAACAGACAAAGACGAAGAGAAAATTATGCCGGTTTTTGTCGAAGGAGAAAGCGGTCCGCACGATCCATTTGTGCACCAAGGAAAAACGTCACCTCCAAAATACTACACCGAAGCAACCTTGTTGCGCGCCATGGAAACCGCCGGACGGCAAGTGGACGACGAAGAAATGCGCGAATTATTGAAAGACAACGGCATTGGTCGACCTTCCACACGCGCCAACATTATCGAAACGCTTTTCAGACGGAAATACATTGAGAAAAAACGCAAAAACCTCATCGCTACGCCTACTGGCATGGGTTTGATTGGAACGATACAAAGTGAAACCTTGAAAAGTGCCGAATTGACCGGCGATTGGGAAAAGAAACTCCGATTGATTGAGAAAGGCGAATACGAATCCGATGTGTTCAAAGGAGAATTGTTTCAAATGGTGCGCGAACTGTGCGACGATGTCATTTTCAACACGCACCGCCCCATCAGCATCGTTCAAGAACCTGCCACGCCAGCGCCAAAAGAACGAAAACCGCGTGCCCCAAAAGAAAAAGTTAACATTGAAGCATTGGATTGCCCGAAGTGCAAAAAAGCCAAGATCATGAAAGGAAAAACCGCCATTGGTTGCTCCGACTACAAAGCTTGTGGTTTCAAAATTCCTTTCGAATTATTGGGCAAAAAACTCACCGAAGCCCAATTGATTCAGCTCCTCCAAAAAGGAAAAACAGGCGTCATCAAAGGCTTTGTGATTCCCGGCAACCCAACACCCAAAGATGCCAAATTGGTTTTGGATGAAGGGTTTAATGTGGGGTTGGAGTGAAAATAATAAAATACTTTCCCTACCTTTGGTAAAGGTAAAAGCACAATGAATCGACTCCATTTCTTGAAACTACTGAGCGTAACGCCATTTCTCTCGTCTATGACCAATTTACACGAATTTCATTCCATTGCTCAAGGATTTAGCAATACCGAAACCATGCCCGTCTTATTTCTTGGGCACGGAAGTCCCATGAATGCAATTGAGGAAAATGAATTTGTGGAGGGTTTTCGAAACGTAGCCAAGGATTTACCAAAGCCAAACGCCATCCTGTGTATTTCAGCCCACTGGTTTACGAAAGGCACGAAAGTAACAGCGATGCAAATGCCTCAAACCATTCACGATTTTGGTGGATTTCCACAGGAATTATTTGATGTGCACTATCCCGCAAGCGGCAGTCCTGAATTGGCGACTTTAACAAAAGACTTGTTGAATCCCACCTTGGTAGAATTGGACGAAAATTGGGGCTTGGATCACGGAGCTTGGTCGGTTTTAAAACATTTGTATCCCAATGCTGATGTTCCCGTTATTCAAATGAGTATTGATTATACGCAACGAGCTCAGTACCATTTCGATTTGGCCAAAAAATTACAATCGCTCCGGAACAAAGGAATTTTAATCCTTGGCAGTGGCAACATCATTCACAATTTGCGTTTGGTGGATTTTGCGAATTTCAACAAAGTAGATTACGGTTTCGACTGGGCAATTGAAGCAAGAGCAAAATCCAATGCATTTTTATTGGATGGAAATTTCCAAGCTTTGATCGATTATGAAAAACAGAATAGAGCTTTTCAGTTGGCCATTCCTACACCAGATCATTACTTACCGTTGATTTACGCCCTCGGTTTGAAAAATTCAAATGAAGAAGTTTCCTTGTTCAATGACAAACTACTAGCCGGAAGTTTGAGTATGACCTCCGTCAAGATTTCTTAAATCAAGCTGACACGTCCTTTTTTTTCACTATTATTATTCTACTTTTCCAAAATGATCAATGTATGAAAACCATTTTCAGAAATCTAATTGCCTTGTTACTAGGCGTACTAATTGGCGCATTTGTAAACGAAGGATTCATCCTAATGAGCAGTTCCATTATTCCTTTGCCTCCAGGTGTAGACCCGAATAATCTAGAAAGTTTAAAAGCCAACATTGCTTCTTTTCCACCCAAAAACTTCATTTTTCCCTTTCTGGCACACGCCATGGGAACCTTGGTTGGGGCTTTTATCGTCACAAAAATTGCGGTGAATCGTCAGCTTCCCTTGTCCATGATAGTCGGTGTTTTATTTCTTATGGGCGGAATCATGATGGTGAGTATGTTGCCCGCTCCCATGTGGTTCAATGTACTGGATTTGGTTGGGGCATACTTGCCGATGGCCTGGTTGGGTTGGAGTCTAGCAAAGAAAAGAAACAACTAAAAAATTCAAAACGTTGGCACTCTATTCAAATGAATCCTACCTTTGAAATCGTGAAAAAATCGTTTTTTGAATACAAATGGATCATTTGGCTGGGGTTCATAAGTCTGTTCGTGTATATCGTTTACCGCGCTTTTACCTTTTCGTTTACGCATGATGAAAGTTTGAGCTACACGATTATCAAAGGTGTTGAATACCAAAGAAACACCGCCAATAATCACGTTCTCAACACATTTTTAATGGATTGGTCGTCCCGTCTTTTCGGCCATAGTGAACTTTCTCTTCGATTGCCCAACATTCTCGCTTTTGTGCTGTATCTCCTTGCCGCTTTTTTACTTTTGAGAAAAAAGAACAACAAATTAGCATTCCTGGGTGCCAGTCTTCTTTGTTTAAATCCTTATTTATTGGAGTACTTTTCACTTGCGCGCGGCTATGGTATTTCATTTGGATTGATGCTCATGAGTCTTTATTTCACGGTGACAATCCTATTTAAATTCGAAACCAACCATTCAAATTTATCGAAGTATTTTTTCGCCATTCTTTTTGCAAGTTTGGCTACGAATGCAAACTTATCCATGATTAATTTTTTAATCGCTTTGATTGGCTTTTTCACTATACACTATGCTATTCTTTCCTTTAAATTCAAACGTCGGTCTTTCATTCAACATTTACCATTTATTCTTTTACTTTTTGCCGGTATTGTAGTCGTCTATTTTGAATCCCAGCGCTTGTTTCTTTTGCAGGAGAATAATCAATTGTATTTTGGTGAAAATAGCCTCAACAAAATGTTTGAGTCAATTAGCCGATCTTCCATTTATTCCTTTAAGCATTTTCATGGGGCAATTCAAGGAACAAAATACGTTGTTTTAGCAAGTTTAATTTTCGGCGCTATTTTAGTTCGTTGGAAAAAAGAATACAACAGTCCCTTATTTATTCTTGGAACCCTAATTCTGTTTATACTTTTGGGGTTGGTGCTCGAGGCTACTTTTTTCAAATCCAAGTATCCCTCAGGACGATCAGCCTTCTTTTTTGTTCCACTCTACACCCTGTATCTTTATTTTTTAATTGAAAAAACAGTTGGTTTTTTCAATCTTAAAAATTGGTTTTTCATTCCAATATTTCTCCTTCTGCCGCTCCCTATTTTTACAAATTTCTATTACAGCACCTTGATAAAATTCAACAAAGATTGGGAGTTCGACGCTGAAACGAAGGAAATGATGGCTTTCTTAAAAAGTGAAACAAAAAAGAATAATCAACTATCAACCATTGCCAATCATTGGTTGTTTGAACCGTCTATCAATTATTACATTGAATCGCAAAAAATCAATTTAGCACCAGCCACAAGAAATCCAATTGACTTCACCACGGATTATATTTATCGCTTAGAGGATGATTCAAAAGTGGAAGGATACCAAATTGTACTAGAATTTCCGCAAACGAAAACCAACTTATTGCGGCGAATGAGGTGACAGTTTTACGAACTGCCAATTTGAATTAGAATAATTCAAATTTTTGATACTACTCGTCAAACCAACTATGTTGATATACAATTCAACTTAAAAAAATGACCATTCAACAATTTTCAACGATCATTTCAAAAAGTTTACAGCAAATTTGTACTGGAAATTAAACGATCCCATTATGAAAACACTTTTATTCTTCTTCGCCACCTTTTTTTCATCCTTGCTACTTTTTGGACAAGATTTATCTCAAACCGTTCGTGGAACCGTAATCGACAAACAATCTCAGTTTCCAATTCCCGGAGCAAAGGTTACCATTTTGGGTACCAATCCTATTCGGAGAACAGTAACGGATACCGAGGGTAATTTTGCCATAAATGAGGTTCCACTTGGACGACTTTCTGTAGAGATCAGTTATTCCGGTTTTGAAACCATCACTCTTCAAAATTTAGAGTTAAAATCGGGTAAAGAATTGATTGTAAACGCCCGACTAGAAGAAAAAATAACCAATATTCAAGAAGTTCAAGTGACCCAAAAGGATGACAAAGGCGAAACCATCAATAAAATGGCTTCGGTAAGTGCTCGAACAATTTCTGTGGAAGAAGCTGGAAAATTTGCTGGAACGCTCAACGATCCCGCAAGAATGGCTCAAAATTATGCGGGCGTTAGTGGTGTGAGTGATAGTCGAAACGACATTATCATACGCGGAAATTCACCACTTGGTGTTTTGTGGCGCGTGGAAGGAATTGATATTCCAAGTCCGAATCATTTTGCTTCATTAGGCACCACGGGCGGTCCTGTGAGTATGCTCAACATTAACAATTTGGCCAATTCCGATTTCTACACATCCGCTTGGACGGCAGATTATGGGAACGCGACATCTGGGGTTTTCGATCTTCGTTTGCGCAATGGAAATAACCAAAAACACGAACATTTGGCACAAGTCGGTTTCAACGGATTTGAATTGGGTGCGGAAGGTCCCTTTTCAAAGAAAAAAAGAGGTTCGTATTTGATTAATTACCGCTATTCTACGTTAGGTGTCATCAGTGCATTGGGCATCAATTTGGGTGTTGGCGCAGCTGTTCCACAATACCAAGATTTGACTTTCAAACTAAACCTTCCTACTGAGAAAGCTGGCAAGTTTACTGTTTGGGGTATTGGAGGAATCAGTCACATCCAATTTGATGCGACTGGAGAAGTAGATTCTACCAACTTGTACTCCAATCCCTACGAAGACACCAAATTTGGTTCAAATACAGCCGTTATTGGCGCCTCTCACAAATATTTCTTTGGCACCAAAACCTTTTCTGAGTTGATTGTTGCTAGTTCTTTCTCGGGAACAGTTGGGGCGATTGACTCCATCACACCGCTCAACGAAAAATTCAATACCACTCGTTTCAATCGAAAACAATTGAAAACATCGGGAAACTTTAAAGTCAACCACAAATTCAATGCAAAAAACACCCTAACAGTTGCTGTAATCGCTGAACATTACGGAATCGATATGATTGATAGCTCCTATGTATATGGCCAATACCGCGTGTTTTCGAATTATGTTGGTGGGGCAGTGCTCTTGCAATCCTACGCAAGTTATCAGCACAAATTCAACGACAAACTTACTTTCAACGGCGGTCTCCATTCGCAACACTTTTTATTGTCACAATCCAATACGGTCGAGCCTAGAATCGGTTTCAGATTCAAAGTCAATAACCGAAATACCATTGGTTTTGGTTCAGGAATTCATTCTCAATTACAACCCATTTCGGTTTATTTTATCGAGCGAAAAGTGGATGGCGTGAGCACTTATCCGAATCAAAACTTGGACTTTACAAAAGCCGTTCACAATGTATTGTCATACGATTTGCAAGTAAATGAAAACAGCCGTATCAAAACTGAATTTTACTACCAATATCTATACAATGTTCCTGTTGACACCGCCTCCAACGGTTTCTCCATGATCAATCAAGGGGCAGATTTCATTTTACCAAACGGATATGGCTATAAAAACGCGGGTACTGGAACGAATTATGGAATGGAATTGACCTTTGAACGATTTTTGAAAAAAGGATTCTATTATTTGTTTACCGCTTCTGTTTTTGAATCCAAGTACAAAGGAAGCGATGGAATAGAGCACAACACGGCCTACAACGGAAACTACATTTTTAACGCACTCGGAGGGAAAGAATTCAAAATCCTAAAAAGATGGACACTTGGATTTGACATCCGATCCACCTATGCCGGTGGACGACGTTACACACCCATCAATTTGGAAGCTTCCATTTTGGAAGGTCGCCAAGTAAATGATGAAAATCAGTTGTTTGAAAAACAACATCCGAATTATTTCCGCTTTGATTTCAAAACCACCGTCAAGTTCAATGGCAACAAAATGAACCATGAATTTTCTGTGGATTTACAGAATTTGACCAATCAACAAAATGTGTTTCAATCAGGATACAACCGTGTTACCCAAAATATTGGAACGGTGTACCAAAGAGGTTTTTTCCCGAATGTCCAATATAAACTTTACTTTTAACCAGCTGGAATAATTGATTGTATGAAATCCATTTCGAGACAAGAAAAATATGATTTAATAGGTTTCAACGATGTCAAACTTCGTTTGATACTCGTGCCCATTCTGAGTTATTTCTTTCCGATTATTGTGATGGATTTAAACCCGAATGATTCGTTGTATCCCGAGGCTTTTGTTATCAGCTTACTCCATATTGTTGGTTACTGGGAATTCGACCGACACATTGTCATTCGACTTCGAAAAAAATACCAAGCAATTGACCAATACAAAGAACGCTTGGTGATACAAACGATTATCATTGGCAGTACGACGATTGGTTTTTGTCTTTTTTCCAAATCACTTCAATTTTGCTTTAGTTCGGAGATGATGCTGCTCAATATTAGTTTGTTCAGTTATTTAGTCGCTAGTTTAATCATTACTATATTGATTCTGTCGATCTACGAGGCTCGCTTTGCGTTTACCCAATGGAAAAATCACTTGGTAAAAAACGAAAAATTAGAAAAAGAAAATTCTCAAGCGCAACTGGAAGTTTTAAAAAATCAAGTCAACCCGCATTTTTTCTTCAATTCAATCAATACCTTGATTTCTGTCATCCCAGAGGATCCAACAACCGCGGTAAAATTTGCTGAAAATCTTTCGAGTGTATACCGCTATATTCTGCAAATGAAAGACAAAGAAATTGTTTCGTTGGAGGAAGAATTCAACTGCATAGAAGCTTATAAATATTTGCTAAAGATTCGATTTGGTGACCATTTGATTTTTCATTGTGATGACCACAAAGATTTCATTGGAAAATTTATCGTGCCGCTATCGGTGCAAATGTTGATTGAAAATTGTATCAAACACAATGTCGTTTCCAAAACGCACCCTTTAGAGATTCGTATTCGACTAACAGAAGATTATTTGAGCGTTAGCAATAAAATTCAGCCCAAAATTCAACCGGAGGAATCCACCAAAGTAGGATTGGAAAATATCCAGAAACGGTATGAATTATTGATGGAAAAATCCATCGAAATTGTTCACACGGCCGAATCGTTCGAAGTGCGTTTACCCATTGTGAAACTAGCCGAAGTCAAATGAAAATTCTCCTCCTCGAAGACGAAATTCCGGCAAGTAAACGAATGGTTTCTTTACTCAAGGAACTGGAACCAACGTGGGAAATTGTTAACATTCTCGACGAAGTAAGCGCTGCGGAAATTTGGCTCAAAAACAATCCAACACCGGATTTGATTTTCATGGATATTCATTTGGCGGACGGACATAGTTTTGCTCTTTTTGATAAAATAAACATCCAATCTCCGGTTATTTTCGCTACCGCTTTTGATCAATATGCCGTCAACGCTTTTAAAGTAAACGGCTTGGATTATTTACTGAAACCCATTTCCAAAGAAGAATTGCAGCGAAGCATCAACCGATTCAAAGATTTTGCTAAACCCAAAGAATTCAATTACGCGATCATTTCTTCCTTGTTGGAAAAGAAACAGAAAACCTATAAAGAACGGTTTGTCTTCAAATCTGGTGAGCAACTCAATTTTGTTCGGATTCCCGAAATTGCTTTTTTCACATCTTCATCGAGTTATTCCTTTGTCGTGACAAAAAGTGGCAATCGCTATTTGCTGGACCAAACCATGGATCATATTCAAGATTCATTGGACCCTGCTCTTTTCTTTCGGATCAACCGGAAGCAAATTGTCAGTTTAGATTGTATCACGAAGATATCCGCGCATTTCAACAGTCGACTCAAATTAGAACTCAACCCTTCCGAAAGCGAAGACGTGATTGTGAGCAGAAATCGGGTGACCGATTTCAAAGAATGGTTGGATCGGTAATTGAATTTGCGCATGGTTCGCTAAAAAATTGCGACCTTCGTTCGGTTCAAAAGCAACAGATGAAAAACCCAATCGATACATATTCCCAAAATCTAGCACAACAAAAACTTCGCTACGCACAAATCAAATCCAAGTTCAATTCTATTAGCGCCGCGCGGTTGGTGGTTGGAATCGCCATTTTGATTTTCGGTTACTATTTCTTCAAAACCACTTCTCCACTTTTTGCTGCGTTAGCGTTGGCTTCCATTGCCGGATTTATTGTTTTGATTAAAATTCATGGCCGACTATCCAGCCGGAGAAAATTGAACAAAGCATTGATTGAAATCAATGAAAACGAATTGTCCTTCTTAAACGGCGAAAAAATACCCTTTCCAGATGGATTGCAATTTGTGGATCCTACGCACGCCTATTCCTATGATTTGGATTTTTTCGGTCCGCGATCTTTGTTCCATGTTCTGAATAGAACAACCACTTACATCGGATCGAAAACATTGGCAAAAACGCTTTCTACGCTGTTACCGCCCAGTCAAATTTTGGAAAATCAACCTGCCATTGAAGAATTGGCCAATGATGTTGCTTGGCGACAAGAGCTGCAATCCCTAGGAATGGTTACAGCCGACCGACAACAAATTTATCAGGATCTTCAAACTTGGACAAAAACTACTCCTCAAAAACAAACGAAATTTATCCACGTAATCTCTTACGTTCTGCCTGCCATTTTAATTGGGTTGATGGTCTACAACTATATTTTTGACGCAGGATTGGGTAATTTGTGTGTGCTGCTTTTCTTAACGAATTTAGGGATTCTCGGCAATCAACTGAAGATGATCAAACAAGAATTAACGGGTTCCACCAAAATAGACGAAACCTTGCAGAATTATAGTTTGATGTTGCAGAAAATCGAGACCAAAGAATTCACTTCTGAAAAATTGAAAAACCTGAAAAGCCAATTGGTCTATCCATCCGGTTCGGCAAGTATTCAAATTGAAAAGTTGTCCAAACTATTTGGTCAATTGGAGAATATTCTCAACCCAGTTGGTACCGTTCTGTTCAATGGCTTTTTATTGTTTCACCTGCATACTTTGCGTGGATTCCGCAATTGGAAATTTAATTTTGCGGAAAAGACCATGAATTGGATTGACTTGATTGGTGAAATGGAAGCACTCAATTCACTCGCTAATTTCGCTTACAACAATCCAGCATTCACGTTTCCGGAACTGAACGACAAACATGAAATCGTTTTTGAAAAATTAGGTCATCCCTTGTTGAATGCCCAAAAGCGCGTGACCAGCGACATCGAATTCACAAAACAAAAATTCATTATTCTCACGGGTTCCAATATGTCTGGTAAAAGTACTTTTCTGCGCAGTTTGGGTGTCAACATGGTGCTGGCTGGAACCGGCGCTCCTGTATGCGCGCAGCGAGCCAGTATTCACCCGATTCCGGTGTACGTTTCCATGCGCGTTTCCGACTCGCTCAACGACAGCGAATCTTTCTTTTTTGCGGAAGTAAAACGATTAAAAGAAGTCATGGACGCTGCTGAAAAAGAAACCTGCTTTGTTTTATTGGACGAAATTCTCCGTGGCACCAATTCCGACGACAAACGAACGGGAACGGTCGAAGTGGTTAAGAAAATCATCGCAAAAAATGCCATTGGTGCTGTGGCTACCCACGATTTAAAAGTTTGTGACACAACAGCGGAATATCCCGACCAACTCATGAACAAGTGCTTCGAAGTAGAAATCGTCGACAATGAACTCTATTTCGACTACCAGCTACGCGACGGTGTTTGCAAAAACAAAAGCGCGACGTTTTTAATGAAGAAGATGGGGGTGATTTAATGACAAATCTGACACAATCGTAGAATAATCATTTTGAAAAGAAAAGGAAATAGTTTATTTTCGTGATGGGCGAATGAGAACTTTTAAAGTCAATTGAATGAAAATTGTAGTTTATTTTTTGCTCCTTCTACTTCCCATTTTCGGAATTTCCCAAACGGTTTTCACCTTCGATTATTCTTTCGGGAAACTAAAACCGACAAAAGCTTCCAACCAGCCATTTCTCAATGAATACAAGAAAATAACGGCCGGAGAAGTAGATTCTGTTCATTTCATTGGTCAATCCGATTCGGTAGGAACCTTTCTTTCCAATTTCCGCACCACCGAAATACGTTCGCAAAAGATTAAAAAATTACTCGCGAATAGTTGGAAAGGGAACATTCCTTATGCGATTTATCCAACGGCTGGTAGATGGGAAAAAGAAGCAGGGTCTACCCGAAAAATCCAAGTGGTCATTTACACTTCAGAAACGTTAAAATTGATCAAAAACGAGACAGAAATTCCTGCGGGCTGTTACCGCGTTGCCTACACAGAATTGCAGACGTATCGACAGACTTCCACTTCCCGTGGAAGAAAATCGATGGTGCAGTTGTTTCGTCCTATTTCCAATTCGAATAGCAATCGACCGGATTTGTATGCTGGTAAAATCGATGACAAAGGTGAATTTGAGGCGTACCGATTGGTCTGGAAAAAAGTAAAAGTAAAAAGTAACGGTCCATCCGAAGAAATGGAAGTGACGGAAATTCTAGCAACCGACTTCGACCGATTCAAAATCTTTACCATTGATGATTTTCCCTGTACAGATTGCCACGAAGATTTTCAAACGAACAAACAACTGACTTTGCTAAAAATGGAACGCGCAACGGATCAGCCCTTGATGGAACAGTTGCAATTCAAAACACCTATTTTCCAGAAAAAGAGTGTTACAATTCGCGTTCCACAAGAATGGATTGATTCCGATTTGGATTATTTCACGAAAGAAGAAAAAATTGAATGGGTTGAAAAAGACAAGGATTATTTTTATGCGCGAGTGAATCAAGAAAATGGTTCTATCGCAGCGATACAACGAAAATTACCAACACATGAAATCACCAATTGTCTAGAAGAAAAATCGATCGGTGAAACGGAAAATATACTTGTTGGACTCTACCAACGAAAAAACGAAGTATACAATTTTGCTGAATTGGGCCTTCACACGCAAAACGGCAACCAGTTTTCGTATGGTGCCATTGGTCTTTTCACGGGAACAAAAATCCTGGATCTTGAATTTTTAGTTGGCCTTCACGCCAAAGCGGCTATTTACGGAGCTATTCGCGCACGGTACAACTTGATTACTTTACCGTTCAATTCCCTTTTTAGTGGCAACCGCTGGAAGCAATCTTTTACGACAAACCGATTTTGGTATGCACGATTCTACATTGGCACGGAATACAAAGGAAGCATCGGAAAACATTCGCCGAATTATCTGGAACCGAATGTACACGTAGGTTTTACGTTTTCAAAAAATTCTGGTTCCGTATTCCACCGACTTTTCGTTCAGTACGGTAGAGGACTCAACTTCATGGAAGAATCACCCCGGAATGCCTACAACCTGCTGCAAGTTGGTATACAGTTGCAATTAGGCAAAACGACTTACCGATCCGAACGCGGCACCTTTTAATATTCGATTATCGTTTGGAAATTTTATTGCTAGCAATGGCTCGTTGCCGCGTGCATTTGAATCGATTGATTTCCGGATTTCGCTTTTCAAGGTGTTTCTGACTAACTCCTGAATTGACTCTTTTTCGCCAAAGATTGAAACTACTGCGTTTTAAGGTTTTCCGCATCAATACAATTACCTCCTTTTCCGGAATTCCAAATTGATATTCGATGGCTTCAAAAGGCGTTCGGTCCTCCCATGCCATTTCGATGATTCGGTCCAATTCCGATGATGAAAAAATAGCTTCTGTACTCATTTTTTCATTTTCAACAATTCGTCAATCTTTGCTTGCACATCGTTCGCTTCTTTCACTTTTGCATCACTGGCGCTTCTACTCACAGTGGACAATTTATGCGCTTCTGCCATCAATTTTTGGTATTCCATCGTTAACTTTTCGATGGGTAATTTGGTTTTAAAAATGGAAAACATGTTTTTCGGATTTTAATGTGGAATAGTTACTTAACAAATTCATAGACCAAAAGTTTAATTACAAATGATTCTTGTCTTTGACATACACCTCCAAACAAGGCGATAGAAACAAAAACTATTTACCGAATTTTCCCTATCTTTGCCCCTCAAAAAAAGCACAATACATGTCGGATACGCGATACCAACTCAGAGGAGTTTCAGCCGGAAAAGAAGAAGTTCACAACGCTATTAAAAACGTTGATAAAGGTTTATTCCCCCAAGCTTTCTGCAAAATTGTTCCTGATACCCTAACCGGAGACGAAGACTATTGCGTGGTCATGCATGCTGACGGAGCTGGAACAAAATCTGCTTTGGCTTACATGTATTGGAAAAAAACGGGGGATGTTTCTGTTTGGAAAGGAATTGCTCAAGACGCATTAATCATGAACATCGACGACCTTTTGTGCGTAGGTGCCACCGATAATATTTTACTTTCTTCGACCATTGGACGAAACAAAAACCTCATCACAGGTGAAGTCATTTCTGAAATCATCAACGGAACGGAAGAATTGTTGGCCGATTTGCGTTCACAAGGAATTGGCATTCAATCTACAGGTGGTGAAACAGCAGATGTTGGCGATTTGGTGAGAACGATTATTGTAGATTCTACAGTAGTTTGTCGCATGAAACGTTCGGATGTCATTTCCAATCACAACATTCAAGACGGCGACGTCATTGTTGGGTTGGCTTCTTTCGGTCAAGCAACCTACGAAAAAGAGTACAACGGCGGGATGGGAAGCAATGGTTTGACTTCAGCACGTCACGATGTGTTTTCAAAAACCTTGGCAAAAGATTTTCCTGAAAGTTTCGACCCAAGTGTACCGGAAGATTTAGTCTATTCCGGCAGCAAAGAATTGACAGACACTGTTGAAGGAAGTCCCATCAACGCAGGTAAATTGGTGCTTTCTCCGACGAGAACCTACGCACCAGTAATTAAAAAAATATTGGATGCGCACCGAAATGAAATTCATGGAATGGTGCATTGTTCGGGTGGAGCGCAAACGAAAGTTTTGCATTTTGTGAAAGATGTACATGTGATCAAAGACAATCTATTCCCAATTCCTCCACTTTTCAAATTGATTCAAGAAGAATCGAAAACGGATTGGAAGGAAATGTACAAAGTCTTCAACATGGGGCACCGAATGGAAATTTATGTGCCAAAAGATATCGCTGATTCCATTATCGCTATTTCAAAATCCTTCAACATTGACGCTCAAATCGTAGGTCGAGTAGAAAAAAATGAAGGCAACAAATTAACGATTACTTCACCATACGGGAAATTTACTTATTAGAGCATGGAACATGGAATATTGAGCATGGACAATACCATACTTACTATTCCATCAGTCTTAATTTATTAAGACGATCCATTCTCCAAAATCCATATTCCAAATCATGAACGATTTACTTAAAAAACTCGAAGCCATACATTACCGATTTATTGAAGTGGGGAAACTAATCGTGGATCCTGATATCATTTCGGATATGGCACGCTACGTCAAATTGAGCCAAGAATACAAAGAGCTGGAAGACATGGACGTCGTGTATAAAAAATACAAAGACATTTTAGGCAATTTAGAATCTTCCAAAGCACTTTTAGCGGAGGAAACCGATCCAGAAATGCGGGAAATGGCCAAGGCAGAAATTGATGATTTGGAAACCATTCGTCCGGAATTGGAAGAAGAAATCAAATACATGTTGATTCCGAAAGATCCTGAAGACAACAAAAATGCCATTCTGGAGCTTCGCGCTGGAACCGGCGGCGACGAAGCTTGTATTTTCGTAGAAGATATCTTCCGAATGTACACGATGTTTTTCAAGGAAAAAGGTTGGCAGTACGAAATTGTGAATTCTTCTGAAGGCACCACAAAAGGCTTCAAGGAGATTTCATTGGAAATTACAGGCGAAGCGATTTACGGGAACATGAAATTTGAATCAGGCGTGCACCGCGTTCAGCGTGTACCGGAAACAGAATCACAAGGACGCGTTCACACTTCAGCAATTACCGTTGCCGTTCTTCCCGAAGCAGAAGAAGTAGATTTTGAACTGAACATGACGGATGTAAAACGAGATACTTTCCGTGCATCTGGTGCGGGTGGTCAACACGTCAACAAAACAGAATCGGCGATTCGATTGACACACCTACCAACCGGTTTGGTGGTCGAATGTCAGGATGGTCGCTCCCAACACAAAAACTTAGAAAAAGCAATCTCGGTGTTGCGTTCACGTTTGTATCAACGAGAATTGGATCGTTTGCACGAAGAACGTTCGGCACACAGAAAAACCTTGGTTTCCACAGGTGACCGATCAGCAAAAATCAGAACGTACAATTACCCGCAAGGACGAATCACAGATCACCGCATTGGAAAAACAATGTACAATCTTTCCGCTTTCATGAATGGCGATATGCAAGAAATGGTGGATTCTTTGAAAATGGCCGAGAATGCGGAGAAATTGAAGGGGGAAACGATGTAAAAAGTTGCAAGTTGCAAGTTCTTTTTCAACGAGTTGAAAAATTCAAAGTTGCAAGTTCTGTGCACTGAGGGATATGTTTGAAATTGTCGTTGGAATGGCTTCTGCGAAGCGTTCTTGAAATTTCAACGACATTTATAACAAAGTGCGCAGCACCAGCCTCTATGAGCAAAGCGAATCTAAACACACAGAACTTGCAACTTGAAGAGCCGTTTCGCAGAAACGCTCAACTTGAAACTTGAAACTTCCCTATTTCAAACTTTTCAGGTATTTTATCAAACCCATAATCATTCTGCTTACTTCCATCAAATCTTGCTTTAATTTCTCACAATCTGTTACTTCAATATAGTTCAAATCTTTAGCTAAAATCAATTGAGATCGAAGTTCAGCACAAGATCCTCTTGACACATTTAAGAAATAAACAAATTGATTTTTCGTTCCTCTATCGTGTCCTTCGGCAATATTTGACGTGATTGAAACAGCTGAGCGCCTCATTTGATCTTTTAAACCAAAATCCCGCTTCAATTTCGTTTCATTGGTTAATTTGTAAATTTTAAGTACAGATTCATGTGCTTTTTTCCAAGCGGAAATTTCTTCGAAAGTAGTAAAGGTTGCCATAGTAAAACTTGATTAAAATTTTAGATTTCAACTTAATTTAGACAAATAGTTTCGATAGTGCAATAGGTGATTTGAAAAAAGTTGCAAGTTGCAAGTTCTTTTTCAACGAGTTGAAAAATTCAAAGTTGCAAGTTCTGTACGCTGAGTGATTGACTTAAAATTTTTGATGGAACGGCTTCTGCGAAGCGTTCTTGAAACTTGAAGAGTATTTATTCCGAAGTGCGAAGCACCAGCTTCCAGGAGCGAATCTAAACACACAGAACTTGCAACTTGAAGAGCCGTTTCGCAGAAACGCTCAACTTGCAACTAGCAACTTTCCTCATCAAAAGAAAGCCCGTACCTCCATTCCTCCGGAATGAATAGCCTTGTTTCCTTCCGATTTTCGTCCCGAATATTGAAGTGAAATCTGCAAATTGTTTGACAAGGAACGCTGGTAACCAACCGTCCAGGTATAATTGACGCCCGGTTTTAACGCTTCCAACATTTCAAATCCCAACGGTGTATTGGGGTCGCTTCGGTAGACTATGTTCACTGTTTTTACGTTCGCCTGTAAACTTCCTTTTTCGGCTTGATTGTATTTAATACTACTGCCGATTTCACCCAAATACGCTTTTTGCCCGCCCAAATCTGCGCTATTTTTTTTCTCGGTGTATTTGCCTTCTATGCTCCAACGGAATTTAGTATTGGGCTGGAAACTCACGGTCGGTTTGTGGAAATAATACCCAATGGCATAATTTCGTCCAGCCACATAATCAGCCTCTACATCTTTTTCACCGCGTTGATAGCTGTACTCCAAAGAGAATATTTTTGAAATATTCAACCGACTAGAAACCTCATTGTAGCGTGTTGTTCTGGCATCAAACCCACTCGCTAATAGTGTTTTGCTTTGTACATTTTGAAAATTGTATTCTCCCGTAAAAATATTGGATGTTCTGTTGAAGAACACTGTATTTCGCAAACTGGAACTCGTGGAAATCAAATTGGTATCACGAACCGCATTCTGAGATGGATTAAAAGCCTCAACGCCGGATAATCCTGTTGTTTTTCGATTCACCCGGTAACGAACCTGATCGGAAAACAGCGCTGCGTATTTTAAAATTCCTGTTTTCGAGGCCCAAATTCTTTCAGGTCGCCAAAAAACGCTTTGATTGAACTCGTTCGAAAACGTTTTGACATAGTTACTGCTTGGAGTGAAAACTCGAATATAACTGGCTTGATCAATATATTGTGCAACTTCAAATTCATTCAAATCTTTGACACCATCGTTGTTGTAATCTATCCAGGTATAAATCCCTTGCCCATCGTTTACTTTGATGTACAAAAATTCCCTTTTCAACTCCAAACCCGAACCCGCTTCATAAAAAGTATTGATCGTTAAGGAGTTTTTAAAAGCCCGTAATTCATAATCTATTCTTCCTAAAAGCGAATTTTCAGGTGCTTGATTGATCAAGGTGGAATCCAAAATTTTCAATTCACGGTAACTCGTAATAACTGTCAACCGTTGGTTTTTAAGTTGCTTGAACGTAAACTCACCTCCCATCGTGGTTCCTTTCGCTGCTCGGTTCAATCGAGACGAATCCGGTAAAAAGTCAAATCTTTCTCGGTAAAATAGTTTGTAGTCGTTTTTTGATGAATCGATATTGGCCAAGTAAAACTGGTAATCAAAAAACTGATAACTATTGGTTATCAACCCATTGGTTTGCTTGAATACATTCCGTTCGTGATCGTCTTTGTACCCAATTCTTATTTTTCCTATTTTCTGCGAAATGTCAATCTTGTGTCTCAAATAGTCGTTCTTACTCGACGCTTCAGAGACCAAATAACTACCAATCCATTGAGCTTGAAAACCTTTTTGATTCCATTTTCCATCCAATTGCGCTTTGTAACCCGTAAAGTCTTTTCCAATTTCAAAATGTTGCGCCTCTACATTCATAAATCCAAAATCCTTTTTCTTGAAGGAATTGGATGCCGTGACAAACAATTGCTGTCCGAGATAACCTCTGTTGCGCGTGTTCCAATCTCGATCAAATTCCACAGCCCGATATTGCTGAACGGGTTGGAAGTTTTTATCCAAATATTCAACTGTGGCGTTGGTTTCCATTTTCCAATTGGAGATAGAATCTTTGCCCAAATTTTGAACCCCTTTCAACTTGAAGCGATTGGCAAATCCTCGATTGTCGTTTGCATCCAATCGAGAAAATGTATTGATATCGTAGACCGACATGGCGGCTTCGTTTTCAATTTCCCATTTTTTGGTCAGTCGATACGTCGCTCCCATTGTGACCAATTGCTGTTTTTTAGGGGCAACCAACAAACGAGATGGCGAAAAATTTCCTTGAGAAACGCCACCTATCGGCATCACCCATTTGTACACTTTTCCCAAGGCATTGTAACTATCCAAAATATAATCGCCCTGACCTTGTGTCACTTGCTGAAAAACCGCTTTGTAAACGCCCAAATCTTGATCCGCTGTAAAAACAAGTACACTGTCATAACCCATTGAATCAATCAATTGGTACAAAATTAGATTATCAATGTATCCAACCGAATCGATACTTGAACTTCGCGCTAAAAACAAGCTATCTCCTACTTCCGACAACAATTGTTTCTGCTCCAGGCTCAACGTTTGCTGCAAAGACTGATTTTTTGCATCTTGCTCGGAATAGCCGTTTAGCCAAAAATCCATTTTCTTTCCAGTATAATTGGCGGATGCTTGCACGACAGAGCGGGCATAATTTTGATCAGAATATTGAAATTCAACGACAATTCGAACATCTTTGGTGATTTGTTTGCGACTGGTAAAAGTTACCTCAGCACTGTTGTAATTGATGACATAATCAAATTCTTGTCCTCGCTCCAGTAATTTTCCATCAATAAAAACTTGTTCCGTGCCCGAAAGCACAACGATGTATGGTTCACTTTCGGCACCCACCAAACGATACGGACCTTGATTTCCTTCCACGCCTTGAATAATTTGACGATTGAATTTCCCTTTCGACAACGCACCACTTATTTGGGTTTTCCAAACACCGTTACTGGCCGTTTTAAAGGTGTTTTCCAAAGTCAAACCCTGCGCTCTTTTCTGGTACGTCATGAAATACCCTTTCGGCTTTCGCAACCAAAAATCACCGGCAATTAGCTTCAAGTTGTCATTGTAAATTTGAATGAATACTTGGTCAAATTCACGCAATTGGTTGGTATTCCCATCGGGTTGAATGGGCAAATTATTGTCTGAAACAACGGCAAGCATTTTTAAATTCGGCGCAATGTCACCCGACAATTCCAAATTCAAGGTAGAGTTAACGCCCAAATTTTGATTGTTCCCAAAAGTAATTCCCCGTGAAATCGAACCGGATTTGTTCAAACCCGAACCACCAAAAACGTCGGTATTCGTGGCCGTATTTTTAATCAAAAATTTATCACGATCTCCTTTGTAGGTGGCATACAAATAACTAGTATCTCGCTTTTGGTAAACGCTCTCTAATGGAATGGGCAAAACACGGTATTGCACTTTCAATTCCGAACCACATTTTGAATGCAAGACTAATTTTCCTGCCGTATTGATAAATTCATACTCCGTTTTTGAAAGCAATTGAGTACCGCAGAAAACAGTCAGTGAATTTGGATAAACAATCATAGAATCCAAGAATACCGTATCCTTTTTTCCATCAAAAAAACGTTCCCGAAGACTCGATTCTTGCGCGTGGGCCGTTTGTCCAACTAAGAGTAGGACTACAAAAACCAAGCGAAGAAAATCTTTTAAAAACATTTGTACGAAGTTACAACGCAGAAATTAGAAAAAACTTTTGTTTCAAAAGATTTTCCTACGACTTTCAGACGCCTATCAAATTGCTGGTTCTCGCGTTAAAAAAGGTTAACCAATCGTTTACAGAACTATCTTAGATTAATTTAGTCGAAAGAAATTTAACATTTGGGAAAGCTTAGAATTAATTTCGCAACAATTTTGGTGGGTACAGCAATGTTCGCCTTGCTGATTATTCAAGCATTTCAGGTGGTGCAAATCTACGACCGCAAGAATTACCAATTCAGGAGAAAGCTGAATACATCCTTAGAAAGAATTGCTTTCCAGCATGAAAAAGCGGAAGACATTCGTCGGTACATGCAAATTGTGAACCGGGATTTTAGCGGACAATACAAAGACATTTTAAAAGAAGAATTCCAAAATCTACTAAGTTTACAGGAATCCATTTCCATCAAAGACACTTCTGTTTTTGAAAAAGATGGCATGCATGACTATCTAATCATCAAAGGTCAATCTTTCGACTCTTTGTCTGGGATTAAAGCAGAACACAAAGTCATGGCCCGCGACGTTCGACAATTGCGTGAATTATTTGACCAACGAAACAATTCGATTCCCACCAACGATTCGATGACCGTGGCGATTCAGTTGGATCAAAAAGTATTGCAGCAAATTTTCCGGAAAGCGAAATTCGTCAATGAAATGATGGTGGAAACCTTCCGAAACAATGTCTACATGGAACCCGCTGAACGCATTGATATTGAGTTTTTGGATTCCGTTATTTTAAAAGAATTAAAAGGAGATGAACTGCCGGAGGAATATGTTTTCATGGTCACAGACGAAAACGAACGTCCCGTTAAATTTCAAATGGCCGACAGTCATTACAACCTGAAAATTGATACGAACTTAACCGTTTTCAGTCGCACACGTTTGTTCCCGAGCAACATTTTAGAAGATCACTTGACCTTGCATGTTTTCTTTCCGAAAAAGAATCTATTTCTTTTAAAAGAAATGGCCGGCTCCATTGGTATTAGTACCACCTTGATGCTCATCATTTTGATTACCCTAATTTTCCTTTTCAAAACCATATTGGCACAAAAACGTTTGTCCGAATTGAAAAATGACTTTGTCAGCAACATGACGCATGAGTTCAAAACGCCTATTTCCACCATATCTCTCGCTTGCGAAGCCATGAGCGATGCACAAATGATGGGTTCGGCTGTAGAAAAAGCATCGCCATATGTAAAAATGATTCATGAGGAAAATAAAAGATTGAGTCTTCTCGTTGAAAGTATTTTACAGAGCAATGCCCTTGAAAAAGGGAAGATAAACCTGAATGAGGAAAATATTATTTTGAATGAATTGGTATACGATGTATCCCAAAATGTACAATTGCGCGTCAAGTCATTGGGAGGGACTTTGGAAACGGATATTTCGACCGAATTGATTGAAATTTACGCTGACAGAATGCACCTGTCGAATTGCGTGAACAATTTGATTGATAACGCAATAAAATACAGTCGAGAAGTACCCGAAATCAAAGTGCGACTGCTGCGCGAAAATGGGAAAATAAAAATTGAAATTTCAGACAAAGGAATTGGCATAAAAAAAGAGCACATTGACAAAGTTTTTGACAAACTTTACCGAGTACCAACTGGAAACGTTCACAATGTAAAAGGATTTGGTTTGGGACTGAGCTACGTGAAATCAATTGCCGATTTGTATGGATGGAACGTTGTAGTTCAAAGCTTAGCAGGTGAAGGATCTACATTTAGTTTAATAATAACAGAAAAAACAGAGAAAAAATGAATATTCTATTAGCCGAAGACGATACCAATTTGGGAGAATTGCTTTCAAATTTTTTAAAAACAAAAGGATACAGTGTTGACTTAACGCGCAATGGAAAATTGGCCTTCGCACAGTTCAATACCAAACAATATGATTTCTGCATTTTTGATGTGATGATGCCTGAAATGGATGGTTTCACATTGGCCAAAGAAATTCGCGAATTAGACAAAAAAATTCCCATTCTTTTCCTAACGGCAAAAGCCATGAAAGAAGACAAATTGGAAGGTTTTGCGATTGGTGCAGATGATTATTTAACCAAACCTTTCTCCATGGAAGAATTGGTAGCACGTATTACAGCGATCAGCAGACGAACAGAAATCACCGAGGATGGTGCAGAAGAGCGTTATAAAATTGGAACAATCGATTACGAACCAACGTACCGAATTCTTCACTTGCATGAGGGAGAGAAGAAATTAACAACCAAAGAAAATCAGTTGTTGCATTTGCTGATCAAAAACAAAAATGACATTTTGGATCGTCAAGCGACTTTGCGCGCTATTTGGGGTGACGACAACTATTTCAACGGGCGCAGCATGGATGTTTACATTGCGAAAATTCGTAAACTTTTGAAAGAAGATCCTCGAATTGAAATCATGAATGTGCACGGGAAAGGGTTCAAATTAGTCATCAAAGACGACGAATAAATCAAAACCAAAATTTGGTTTTATCAAAATTGTTTTTTACATTTCGTGAATCATTTCATTCATTATGAGAGGAATTAGGCGATTTCAAAGAACGATGATAACCCTTTTAGTTGGTATTAATATCTTGGTGTTTTCGACTTCTTTTTACGGCAATTTAAGCACAGCTGTTGGTCAAGCAATCGCAGCCATGGCAATTGTCGGTCTGATTTTAGTTGGATATGGTTTCCTTATAAATCTTCGTAAAAGCAAGAAATCTGCACAAGTCGCTTCGACATCCAAAGAGAATTAATATCTTCACGGATACCAATTTGCAAACATGAAGATTTTAATCCTGTTAGGTATTGGCTTATTTTGCCAATTCAGTTTCGCCCAAACAAATTTTACACCTGAGAAATTATGGGAACTCAACCGCATTGGCGGCGGAGATGTATCACCCGATCACAAAAATATTTTGTACACTTCCACGTCTTACAACATGGAAAAAAACAGGGGAAATACAGACCTTTATATTTACAATCTACAGGATAAAAAGTCTATTCAGTTAACCAATACGGCTTTCTCTGAATTTGAAGCCAAATGGTTCAACAACCAAGAAGTGGTTTTTCTATCAACGGAGAAAGAAGGTGTACAGTTGTGGAAAATTTCCATTGACGGAAGTCAAAAAACACAGCTCTCCAATCTAGAAAATGGCCTCGAAGGGTATGTGATTTCTCCTGCGTTGGATAAAATCATTACTCTGGAGTCTATAAAAACGACACAAACAATCGTAGATATTTATCCTGACCTACCACAAGCCAACGCACGGATTGAAAACGACTTGATGTACCGCCATTGGAACCAATGGGAGGATGAATTCAAAACCCATTTATTTTTGCGCGATTTCAGCAACTCGGGTGTAGCCAATACTGGCATTGATTTGTTGCAAAACGAACCGTATGATGCAGTGGTGCCGCCTTTCAATGGAAGCGAAACGGTTACTTTTTCGAATGACGGGAAGTTTGTCTATTATTCCTCCAAAAAAATGTTGGGCAAAGCTTTTGCCGTTAGCACCAACAGCGACCTGTACCAATATGATATTGCAACAGGTAAAACAATGAATTTTACTGAAGGCATGATGGGCTATGACAATCTTGCCTCTTTCTCTACAAATGGTCAAAAAATGGCTTGGTTGAGTATGGCAAAAAATGGTTTTGAGGCTGATAAGAATCGTTTGTTTATCCATGATTTCAAAAAAGGGGTAAAAACCCAACTCAACTTAACAATTGACGTCACAATTGGTGATTTCAAATGGAGTTTGGACGGTAAATCGATTTATTTCACCGCACCTTATCGAGGAATTGAACAATTGTTCTCGGTAGATGTAGAAAAAAATGTAACAACACAAATTACAGACGGAAAAATGAATGTCGTGAGTTTCAGCCTTAGCGGTGAAACCATCATTCTGGGGTTGCAATCCATGCTCTCGCCTACTGACTTGTACAGCTTTGTAATTAAAACGAAAAAATTAGAAAATTTAACACACGCCAATCAAGCGGAATTGGCTTCCGTTTCCATACCATCGGTGCAAGAGCGATGGATTAAAACCAGTGATGGAAAAGAAATGCTGACGTGGGTCGTGTTGCCGCCCAACTTCGATGCGACTAAAAAATATCCGACTTTGTTGTACTGCCAAGGTGGGCCGCAAAGTATGGTTAGTCAATTTTTCTCGTACCGATGGAATTTGATGTTGATGGCTTCGCAAGGATACATTGTTGTCGCTCCGAACCGAAGAGGTTTGCCCGGTTTTGGTCAAGAATGGAACGATGCCATTTCAAAAGATTGGGGAGGTCAACCGATGCGAGATTACTTAGCGGCTATCGATGAAGTTTCTAAAGAATCCTATGTCGACAAAGACAAAATGGGGGCAATTGGTGCTTCTTACGGAGGTTATTCGGTGTATTATTTAGCCGGAATTCATGAAAATCGTTTCAAGACTTTCGTAGCACATTGTGGGTTGTTCAACTTAGAAAGTTGGTATGGGACAACAGAGGAGTTATTTTTTGCCAATTACGATATTGGCGGTCCATACTGGGATCCAGCCAACAAAGCCTTGTATGAAAAAAACTCACCACACAATTTGGTTCAAAACTGGAACACACCGATCATGGTCATTCATGGTGGAATGGATTTCAGAGTTCCCGAAAGCGAAGGCATGCAAGCTTTTCAAGCAGCACAACTCAAAGGATTAAAAAGTCGTTATTTGTACTTTCCTACGGAAGGACACTGGGTACAGAAACCACAAAACGGTTTGTTGTGGCAAAGAGAATTTTTCAAATGGTTGGCGGAAGACTTGAAATAGCAATTTTGCTAGTCAAAACGTAAATGCGTACTTTTACCTCCTTTATTATAAAACCCGTTATTAAAAAGAAAGCAAACACATGTGGCAACGAATTGCTAATCTTATTTTAAGAAATCGATTTTTCATCCTTGGAATCATCACCTTATTAACCGTTTTCTTTGGTTACTATGCCATTACAGGCTTAAAACTTGACAACAAATACGGCAACATGTTGCCCAAAGAATCGGCGGCACAAAGTAGCTACTTGCGGTTCAAAGAATTGTTTGGCGAAGATGGCGGATCCTTGGTTTTGGCCATCGAGAATGATTCCTTGTACACCGAAAAAAACTTTCTGAAATGGAAAGAAATGGGGGATTCCATTTTGCAATACAACGGGGTTCAATCCATTATCAGTGAAGCCACCTTGTTTACAATCAGTAATAACATTGCTGAAAATAAATTTGAAGCAAAACGCATTTTTTCCGACATCACCTATCAGGAAAAAAGCATTGAAAAAATTGTAAAGGAAATTAAAAACAACCCTGTTTATCGGGATATTTTATACAATGACACCGCCAATGTTTCTATCATGATGATTGGCATTGATGAAAAATATTTAGCGGATCAGAAAAGAGCCAATGTCGTTTTAGACATTGAAAAAGTGGCTGCTTCATATGAAAAATATTTTGGGAAAATTCGGTATGCCGGATTGCCCCATTTGCGCGTAATTATAGGTAAAAAAGTCATCAACGAAATGTACATCTTTATTGGCTTGTCCATTTTCGTAACATCCTTGTTGTTGTGGCTTTTCTTCCGTTCGTTGCGCGTTGTGTTCATTTGCAACATCGTGGTTTTTGTCGCTGTAATTTGGTCCATGGGTTCCATTGGCTTAATGGGTTTCAATATTTCCATTTTAATGGCGTTGATTCCACCGTTGATGATTGTCATTGGTATTCCCAATTGCATATTCTTGATGACCAAGTTCCATCAAGAGTTTAGGGAACATGGAAACAAAGTGAAAGCGATTTCTCGGGTTATTCGTAAAACAGGAACCGCCACGTTCTTAACAAATTTCACCACGGCTCTTGGTTTTTCTACTTTCATCTTAACGAATTCAGAAAAATTGACCGAATTTGGAATTGTTGCTTCAATCAACATTATGGTGGTTTTCCTTTTGTCAATAACGATTTTACCAATCGTAATTTCTTTATCGAAAGAACCTAAGAAACGACACATCAAACACTTGGATCGGAAATTTGCTGTAGGTTTTATCAAAAAATTGGTACACATCACGCAGTCAAGAAGAAAAACAATCTATATTACAACGGCTGTTATAGTGGCAATTAGTATAATTGGTTTATTCAGAATTAAAGCCACTGGAAACATTACAAGTGATTTACCGAAAGGAAATCAAATTTTGGAAGATGTGTTGTTCATGCAGAACAAATTCGGAGGATCCATTCCTTTCGAAATCATGATTGATTACAAACGAAAGGGACGACTCTTCTCCAATGAAACATTGGAAAAAATGGAAGCAACACAGGACAAATATTCCAATGATAGTCTTTTTTCGAAAAACATTTCCATGGTTGATTTTATCAAAGTCATCAACATGGCCTATCACGGCAATGATCCGGCTCAATACAAATTGGTTTCAAACAAGGACAAAATGCGTTTGAAAAAATACTTGGATAACTTCAATATGACCAATGCCAATGGTGGTGGTTTTACCTTGAAGGAACTAGTAGATACCAGCAACACCATGTTGCGAATTCGTACGCAAATGATGGATTTAGGCTCTTATGAGGTCGCAACGAAAGTTGATTCCATGCGGGTGAATATTGATAAAATATTCAATCCAGATAGAGCTGTTTGGGAAGGACTTTACAAAAAAGCGGCGAAGAAGGACGTGGAAGCCATCAACACTTTGCTATACGAAAATTCTGGAGTATACAACAATTTAACGGCCATTTTATCCAACGGCAACTCAGACAAACAATACGAGTTTGACATGGATTCTGAGAAGGTAAAAGAATTCTATAACAACAAAGATTTCAGTAAGAATTTAAGAACGGCCATCGACAATGAGTATTATGATATTGAATTGACAGGCACAGCGGTGGTAGCTTCGGAGGGCACACAATATTTAGTGATCAACTTATTTACTAGTTTGCTATTTGCCATTGTGGCAATTGCCGTGTTAATGGCAATCTTATTCCGCTCTTGGCGTATGGTGGTGGTATCGCTTTTGCCCAACTTAATCCCGTTGGTCATCACCGGTGGAATTATGGGCTGGTTCGGTATTCCTTTAAAACCCTCTACCCTCTTGGTGTTCAGCATTGCCTTTGGTATTTCTGTGGACGATACCATACACTATTTGGCTAAATACCGTCAGGAATTGAAACTGAATCCGTACGATTTGAAAGGTTGTGTCATCAAAGCCATTAATGAATCTGGATTGGGTATGTTCTACACCTCAATCGTATTATTCTGTGGATTCTCTGTTTTTACCCTATCTGAATTTGGTGGAACACAAGCTTTGGGTTTATTAATTTCCTTAACCCTTTTGGTAGCCATGGTGACGAATTTAGTTGTTCTACCTTCCTTGCTATTGTCGTTGGAAAGACGATTGACCACCAAATCATTTGTTGAACCTTATTTTGATGTGTACGACGAAGAAACCGATATAGATTTAGACGATTTGCAAGTAGAAACAAAAAACAAACCGCTCGAATCATGAAAGGAATCATTTTAGCTGGAGGGTCTGGTACGCGCCTACATCCTTTGACATTGGCCGTTAGTAAGCAATTAATGCCGATTTACGACAAACCGATGATCTACTATCCATTGTCCATTTTAATGAGCGCTGGAATACGAGAAATTTTGATTATTTCAACGCCCCACGATCTGCCTCATTTTGAGAAATTGTTGGGCGATGGTAAAAATCTTGGGTGTAAATTCACGTATGCCGTGCAAGAAATTCCCAATGGCCTAGCACAAGCTTTTGTGATTGGTGAATCCTTTATTGGCGATGACAATGTTGCACTTATTTTGGGTGACAACATTTTCTACGGGGTTGGTATGGATGACCTTTTGCGCGAAAACACGCGCCCAGAAGGAGGAGTTGTCTACGCGTATCACGTAAGTGATCCGAGAAGATACGGCGTAGTGGAATTTGATGAGAACATGAAAGCCATTTCCATCGAAGAAAAGCCTACTCACCCCAAATCAAAATTTGCGGTACCTGGTTTGTACTTTTACAACAACGATGTAATTGAAATCGCTAAGAACCTAAAACCTTCTCCACGCGGTGAGTATGAAATCACCGATGTGAATGCCGAATATTTAAAACGCGGCAAATTGAAAGTCGCTGTTTTGGATAGAGGAACTGCTTGGTTGGATACAGGTACCTTTGAATCTTTGATGCAAGCCGGACAATTTGTTCAAGTCATCGAAGATCGTCAAGGGTTGAAAGTTGGATGCATCGAGGAAATCGCCTACCGCAACAAATGGATTACCAAAGAAGAATTGACAACGATTGCTGAACCACTGACGAAAAGTGGTTACGGAAATTATTTGCTAGAACTATTGAAATAATGGAAAGTCTTCAACGTCACAGTGAAATGATTTCTCAAAGCATTTCCGATTGGAATTTGCCAAAAACCCCTGAAAATCTTTACGCTCCCTTGCGCTATTTCATGCAAATTGGTGGAAAACGGATGCGTCCCGTGCTCACTTTAATGGGAATCGAATTGTTTGGAGGAAAAGCAGAAAATGCATTGCACGCTGCGTTGAGCGTAGAACTCTTTCACAATTTTACGTTGATCCATGACGACATTATGGATGCTGCCCCGCTTCGAAGATCGATGCAAACGGTACATACCAAATGGAACGAGAACATTGCGATTTTGTCTGGAGACGTGCTGATGGTGAAAGCCTACCAAGAAATTTGCAAACAAAATCCAGAAAACTTACCCGAACTGTTGCGCGTATTCAATCAAACAGCCGTTGAAGTATGTGAAGGCCAGCAAATGGACATGGATTTTGAATCCAGAAAGGATGTATCCATTGAGGAGTACATTGAAATGATTCGTTTGAAGACATCCGTTTTATTGGGTTGTGCATTGGAAATGGGTGCCATCATTGCCAAGGCGAATGCAGAAAATCGACATTTGCTGTATGAATTTGGCCAAGAACTAGGGCTGGCTTTTCAAATCAAAGATGACTTACTTGACTTGTACGGAAACCCCGATAAATTTGGAAAACAAATTGGAGGTGATGTCATGGCTAACAAAAAAACATTGCTATACTTATTGGCATTGCAAAAAGCGAATCCTGAACAATTAGAAATGTTTAGCCTACTGGAAAGTGAAGCTGATATGGAATTGAAAGTAAAACAAGTGCGCAGTCTTTTTGATCGATTGGCCATTCCTCAAGCGGCTGAGAAATTCATGAATGCGCATTTCGACAAAGGGATTCAAGCATTAAAAAACATTGCTGTTCCAGAGGAAAACAAACAGGACTTATTCGATTTAGCCGACTTTTTATTGGCCCGCGAAAATTAATCCAGAACAATTTTATATTCCCTATTTTTAATTCTTATCTTAGTTTTTCATTTAAACTATGCTATGAGAACCATCCAGTTTTTCACCTTCTCCATTTTCCTTTTTGTATTCCTTTCGGCAGGCGCCCAAAATGACTTAAAATGGTTCACTCCAAAAGGAAACGAAAAAATTGCGTTGAAAAACCAAACCCTTGAAATTGGGTTCACCCTGAAAGCAACTATTCAACAGAAAATTATTGAATTCCTAGAAACAAAGAATACAGGTATTAATCCATATGATCCTGAACAATTGGACTTTACCGCTTTTTTCGTAGCACCGAGTGGCAAAATGCATCGGCGTTATGGTTTTTATTACGAAGAGTTTAAAGAAGACCTCAAAAACAATGTCTTTGTCAAACAAACGACCAAATATCCTTGGCGCTTGCGTTTTGCACCCGATGAAGTAGGGAACTGGAAAGTCAACATTGTGGTAAAATGCCCATCGCTTCAAGAAACACAAAAATTCGAACTGTCGTTCCTCACCAACAATTCAGTGCATCGAGGTCCCATCACTGTAACAAAAACGGGCACAGATGCCGATCGTTATTTATCCTATGCGCAATCAGGAGAAGACTTTCCTGTGATTGGCATGAATATTTCCAATTGGGGCGCATTTGGCTACAAACCTGAGGACAATAGCAATCACATGAATGCCGTTCAACTGCATGCCGATCAAAAAGGAAACTTTGCGCGATTTGAAATTGGAGCTCAAAATAGTTTGCCGGACTGGCAAGATATGCGTAATTACACCGAAAAACAAGATGAAATGTTCGCCTTCGATCGCTTGTTACAGAAAGCGGAAGATTTGGAAATTTACTATATTATTTTCCGCCACCATGTTGAATTAATTGGTCCTGATTGGGGGGTGTCAAATTGGAAAAATAATCCCTACAGAAAAGCGTTGGATCTCAAAAACATCAGTGAATATTACACCAATCCCGAGGCGCTAAAATGGCAAAAAAATAATTTACGGTACCTCTATTCTCGTTGGGGACAAAGTCCTTATTGGAGTTTTTTCGGTTACTCCGAAATTGAGCGATTTTATGACATCATCGTGGAACAAGAAGGAATTTCTGAAAAAGAAGGAATCAATCTTGTTTTGAATTGGTACCTCGACCAAAAAAAATACATCTTGGATGAATTGAAACCAACAGAACTGTTCTCCAATTCTTACGGTCGCTTGAGCAGTTTGGAAAGCAAATTGAATTTCAACGGATTTTTCAAAAATTCGGATGTCGTGTCGGTTCATCTTTACAGTACAGTCAAAAAAGCCAATTATGAAAAACGGTATGAACAGGTAAATGATTTTTGGGATTTGTACCAAAAACCTGTTATCATTGAAGAAATGGGTGTCAACGATGATAAACTTCCCATTTATTGTTGTACCAAAGTAGAGTTTCACAATAGTATTTGGGCGACAGCCTTCATGGGAGATGTTGGCACCGGTTTGGATTGGTGGTACGATCGAGGCGTGTTTGACTTAGCGTACAACCATGATTTAAAGGCTGTGAGTGATTTTTTCCAGGGAGAAGACCGAAAGGGTATGAAATACCATCCGCAACGCTGGACGGATGCAAACGACAGCAAAAGAAAATTAGAAAGTTTTCAATTGGTGAGCGAAAACAAAGAGCGTATCCTCGGTTGGTTGCACAATGCCACCTACTATTGGCGAAACGAAGCGGCAACAAATCCATGTATTCAAAGTTTACTAGATAGCAGTAACTTGGCAACTCCATGCGTTGTGGGTGGAGGCTACATAATCGGCAGAAAAGACGAGCCAAGAGATTATGAACGTGACTTTCACAAAGACAATTACACCGACAAAGGGGGTGCTCAACCCATAAATTCTCCAAGCATCATCCAAAATCCCACTTTCAAAGTAGAGAATATAAATGGTGGTCGTGGAAAAAACAAATGCTGGTACCGCATTGAATTTTTCAGCACCGGTGCAAATGATTCCATGCAACCGATTGCTGGAATCCAATTCGTCAGTGCCAACATCTTTCGGGATTTGATTATTTATGTACCCAATCTAGACAATACCAATCCTGATGTTTCCTTTAAAATCAAATTTATAGGGAAAGGAAAAACACTGGATGATGCCTTGGCAAAATAAATTTATTCGATTTCGCTCCTTTTTTTCTTAAATAGTTCATAGAAAAAGAAAACCAATAGGAGCATGGAATAGTTGTAAAAAATATCCTCAATCGGTATGGTTCCGAATCGATAGCCAATGGTTTCGGCATTGTTGTACCATACTATGGGATTTTCAGTAAACATCCCAGTTAAAATACCATTTACCAAGAAAAAGGGTATTTGAACAATAAAGAACGAAACAACAAACCTTGGAAACCAGACTTCTTTTCTTAAAAAGTAGATGCCAACCGTCAGGATGGCTGCCATGATACAAGCAACGGCGGTGTACAAGTTGTTCACGAAGAAAATACCCAATGAAAAGGCCAATAAAGTAAACCCGAAAGCAAAATAATGGGTGAAAATTCGGGACTGAAAATTTGGAAAATAACCCTTGATCACTTCGTAAATAAAGACGCAAGCATAGGGTACAAACAAGAAAAAACAGATTTCTTCCAATGGTAAATGACCCAGATACCAACCTTGCAGATAATGGGGTGTAAATCCCCAAAGTCCCCACTGCGTAAAAATCTCGTCCCAAATGATAAAGGGAACAGAAACCATAACTATGGCTGGAAAAAGGAATTTCCAAAATGTGTAGAAATGAATTTTCTTATCAAAACTCAGCAGAAATGGTCCGGCAATTGTGGCAAGAATAACGATGAAATACAAACTCATGGTTATTTGTATTTGCGGTAATATACGGCTCGGGCTTCTTTGTAATACTTGAATGGAACGAGCAACATACCAAAATGTTTTCCGTGCTCTTTGTATCTATTCTTGTGATGTATTTTATGGGCTTTGCGTATGGCGATAAAATATGGATGATCAATATCCTTTAAAAAAGAAAAACGACGGTGAATAAAAATATCATGCAAAAAGAAATAAGCCGCTCCGTACAGTGCAATTCCAAAACCAATCCAAACGGGAACATAAAAAGCGTTTTTCATTCCGATAAATATACACAACGCTGAAGGAATGGCGAAAATTAAAAAGAAAATGTCGTTGCGCTCAAAAAATCCTTCGTGGGTATCGTGGTGGTCTTTGTGGAAATGCCATAAAAATCCATGCATCAGGTATTTGTGGGCTAACCAAGCCACGAATTCCATAAACGCAAACGATAAAAGCAATACAATTGGTCCCCACCAATACATTATTTCCAATTTAAAACAACAAAAAAGACAAGCATCAATACATAAACAGATTTCGGCACACTATTGTTCTCCACGATGTTCCATTTTATATAAAATAAATGCATTGGGATGGAAATTACAAACCAACAGACGTAATTGTAAAAAGGTACGGTATCGTTTTCCCATTGCCAAAAATCCAATTGCATAGCAACTGGTTCTATTAAAAAATCCAGACCAGTCATAATCAAAGCAGCAGCAATGGCCTTCCACCAAATAGTTGTATTCCAATTAGATACCCAGGAGGAAGAACAGATGACCATGGTTGCCCAGTTGACACCAATAATCGCGGGAACACCGAGTATTTTCCATCCAAGCGTTTTACCATACGCATAATTGCCAAAAAGCCATCCCGTTTTGGTTCCGATGATTTCAACAAAAACTCCGATTAAAAAAAGTAAAAAAGCATAGAGCAAGAATTGATCTTTTTTGCCTCGACGTGAAAAATACAAAACCCAAAAAGTTAAGAAAAGGTGCGCGGAGCTCAATGGAACAATAATTGTTTTCCAATTTTCATTGGAAATACCTACCATGCCTACAGCATAAAAAATGGCGATAAATACAATCCAAAATCGTTCGGATTGATGCCATTTCTGAACGGTTACTTCGGGCGTTTTTTCCATGTTTAATTGATTTTACCTTTCACGGCGTTGTCAATCGTTTCTTCTAAGGAATAAAAACGATGACCAATCGCTGTTTTAATTTTCTCATTGGCATAAACAGTGGAAGAAAGGGAACTGTTCACCGTCTCTGCAGTAATGGGTGTTTTTCGGAACAAAAGGAAGGAAAAAAATTGCATCAAAAGTCTCGCAATGGTCAGTCCCACATAACCAACGGCTATTTTGGGCGGTTTTTTCCCCATTCGGGCCGCAATTTTATCGAACAAGGTTTTGAAGGTGACATTTTCACCGATCAATAAAAATCGTTCTTCTTCAATATCACTTTTCATTAGCTCGCGGAGGCAGGTTGCCACATCTCGCGCGTCCACAATGGCGTTGGATCCTGGCGGGTAAAAAGACAATCCTTTTTTCATCTGTTGCAAAATCGTAAGGGAACTTTCTTTCCAGTCGCCAGCACCTAAAATAACAGACGGATTGACAATTACAGCTGAAAGTCCTTCGTTGATTGCGCGCCATACTTCTCGCTCTGCGCCATATTTGCTAATGGAATAAGCGCTGGTGTCATCCGATTTTTTCCATTTCGTTTTTTCAGAAACCTCTTTTTCATTCCCGCCGCTGATCGCCGAAGTAGAACTTACATAAGCTAATTTCTTAATTTTCTTATCCAAGCAAACATTCACCACATTGCTTGTACCTTCCCGATTGATCTTCATCAACCGATTGAAATCATTGCGATTAAAAGACACCAAAGCAGCACAATGATATACCTCATCTCCTGGAGAAATTAAATCTTCGAGGGAAACAAGATCGTTTATTGAAACTTGGACCCATGTGATTTTCTGCCAATTTGCCTCGGCTTCTGAACCAAAATAATAGTCAAAAAGCGCTTTTACTTTTTTGATTTTGGCTTTGGTTTGATAACTGGCATGAATGGCGCTTTCCGTTTTTGCCAATTCGCACAGCAAATGACTTCCTACCAATCCCGTTCCACCGATTACAATTACCATTCGATAAAATTAATCAATTTGCAGTTCATCCATCGGATTCCAAAAATGTGTTTGGAAATTTTGAATTTGATTGTCTTCTACAACTACACCTTCGGCTTCCAAAAGCTCTTGCATTTGAGTCGGTGTGCTGAAATGGGCTGCACCCGTCAATAAACCAATCCGGTTGACCACTCTGTGTGCCGGAACATCCGGTAAACTGTGCGCCGCATTCATCGCCCAGCCGACCATTCTGCTTGATTTTCCCGTTCCCAAGAACCGCGCGATCGCTCCGTAATTCGTTACTTTTCCTTCTGGAATCAATCGTACGACTTCGTAAACCCGTTGAAAAAAATCTTTGTTTTGTTCCGAAAGCTTGATTTGCATGATTTAAAAGTAGGAAAAACTCACGAAATCAGTTAAATATTAACCAAGACCAGAAAAGTTTTTTATATTCGTTTTGCCAAATAATATTCTATGGAAACAAACCACACTTCACTCAGTGAAAACAAAACGTACGATTTTAAATTTATTGGAAATGGAAAAGAATTTTTTAGCATTTTCATTGTCAACTGGTTACTAACGGTAGTTACTCTCGGAATTTATTATCCTTGGGCCAAAGCCAATCGCTTACAATACATTTATGGAAACACCGAACTAGAAAAAAATCGTTTCAAATTTAGTGGTACGGGTAAAGAAATGTTCAAAGGTATGTTGATTGCCATAGCGGGACTTCTTGTGATTTTTGGAATAATTGCGGGCTTGGTTTATCTATTCAATAGTATCTTTTTCATTTTCATCATTTATTTGGTGATGTTTGCGTTGATTCCATTTGCCATTCATGGTACTTTAAAATACCGCATGTCACGAACTACCTGGAGAGGAATACGTTTTGGGTACCGCGGAAATCGTGTTGAGTTAATTCAAAAATTTATTGGATGGGCCTTTTTAACGCTGATTACGTTTGGAATTTACGGTGCTTGGATGACAATTAAATTGCGCACCTATGCTGTTAGCAACGTGAAAATGGGAAGCGCACAATTTAAGTTCAAGGGAGATGGTGGAACCTATTTCGGACTTATCATCACGGGTTATTTGTTGACACTCGTAACCCTTGGCATTTATTCATTTTGGTGGAGAAGAGATCTTTATGCATATCACATTGAAAATTCTTGGTTGGAATTGAATGATCAGAAAATTCAATTGGAATACACTGCAAAGGGAATGGACTTTTTGGTCACTGATTTACTGAATGCACTGACCATTGTTTTCACCTTGGGTTTTGGTTTTCCTTGGGCAGCTGTCCGAACCTTGCAACTAATGATGAACAAAATTGAATTGAAAGGGAACATCAATTTTGATCAATTGGAGCAAACTGAAAATAATTACAAAGATGCTACCGGTGAAGATATTGGAGATATGTTGAACTTGGACTTTGGAATTTGACAATTAAAGGAGAAGGACACTTTTTTGATGGTGCTTCATCCAAAGCCCATGCAATCGAGGTTTCGTACAATTCGACCAATCAACTCATAATCTTACAGTTGAACGACCGTTGTATTGAATGGCATACTGAAAATTGCACCATTCAAGTTGTAAAAGGCAAACTGGAAGTGCATTTCGATGCGAGTACCGCCTATTTTGAGTCACAGGATACACAATTGGCGCAAGCACTCGAAAAAACGGCTCCCACCATTAAATCAAAGAATGTTTATCATCGTTTAATACATGCGGGTTTCAAAATTCACATGGCCATTCTTGCGTCCATCATTGGATTTCTAGCCATTCTGCTCATTTTTGTTTTACCCTATTTTGCCGAAAAAGCAGTTGTTTTGATTCCCGAAAGTTTTGATGATGAAATCGGGCAATCTGTTTACAATGACATGTTACTGAGTGAAACGGTTGATCAAGAATCAACCCATTTGGTGCAAACTTTTTGTGATCAGCTCCAGCTGCAAAATCGTAAAAAAATTCATATCACGGTCGTACGATCTTCGACTGTAAATGCCTTTGCATTACCGAGCGGTCACGTGGTTATTTACACTGGTATTTTAAAAGAGATGGAAGAATATCCAGAATTGGCGGCTTTGATTGGGCACGAAGTATCCCATGTCAATCAACGCCATTCTATGAAAGCCCTTTGCAAGAATTTATCCACATACCTATTCGTCTCAGCGCTTTTAGGGGATGTGAATGGCGTACTAACTATAATCGGCCAAAATGCAGGTCAATTGCAAAACCTTTCCTACTCAAGAAAACTTGAAGAAGAAGCTGATGTCATGGGACTTTCGATTGTGAAAAATAACCACATTGATCCAAACGGATTTCTGGATTTATTTGCAGCCTTGAATAGAAATTCAACCATTCAAATGCCTGAATTTTTAAGTTCACATCCCGTAACTGATAAACGGATTTCTAAACTAAAAAAACGAATGAAAGATGCTAAATTTGCGGAGAATTCATTTTTGAAAAATCTGTTTTCAAAAATCAAAGCCAACGTAAAATGATCTTGCTAGATAAACGTATAGAAAAAACGAATTTCTCCACCCAAGCACTTGAAAATGAATACGAAAATTGCACGTTTGTGGGGTGCCATTTTGCGGGAGTAGATTTATCTTCCATCGTTTTTACAGCGTGTACTTTTCAAGAATGTGATTTCAGCAATGCTAAGCTAAACAATACCAGCTTTAAAGAGGCTTCCTTCGAAAATTGCAAAATGCTTGGTTTGCATTTTGAGGATTGCAAACCTTTTCTGTTGGAGTTTCAATTTTCGGATTGTGTGCTGAATTTTTCGTCTTTTTATAAATTGAATTTGACCAACATCCGCTATGAAAATTGCCAATTGCAAGATGTAGATTTTACTGAAACTAACTTGAGTAAATCGCTGTTTGACAACTGTGAATTAATAAATGCTATTTTTGAGCGAACCAATTTGGAGAAAGCCAATTTTCGAACTTCACGAAATTTCAGTATTTCACCGGAAAAAAACAAAATAAAGAATGCCATTTTCTCCCAAGAAGGATTGATTGGTTTGGTTCGCCACTTTGGAATTATTGTCAAATAGCAAGGAATTTATGAAGCAAGACATTCAAGAAACATTATTTCGACTCATCAAACAAAAGTTGATTGGTGAAGAAGCGTTGGGCTTGGCTTTGTCAGATATTTTAAGCATTAGCTCCGACGCAGTTTATCGACGATACCGTGGAGAAACGGCGTTGACCATCAACGAAGTGAAAAAATTGTGTGGTCATTTCAATATTTCTTTTGATGCGTTGTGCGAAATGGGCGATGGCAAAGTGATTTTTTCTTACCCGCCACTCAATACCTACGATTTCAGTTTGGAATCCTACTTGGAAGGTATTTTGATTGCCTTTCAGCGATTAAAATCTTTGGGGGAACCTGAGATGATCCTTTCTATCAACAATTTATCGCTATTTCAGTTGATGAACTTCCCCCAATTGGTTCGATTTAAACTTTTTTTCTGGGCCAAAACGCATTTGCAAATTCCGGATTACAAAGAGACAAAATTTGCCCACGAACGCACCAGCGATTCTGCCTTCTCCTTAGGAAAAGAAATCCTTCAAATCTACAATACCATTCCTTCCAAAGAAATCTACGATTTGGAATACATGCGTGGATTTTTGCGTCAAATTGAATATTACTTCAAAGCGCATTTGTTCGAAGATCCTGAGTATCCTTTGTTTTTACACGACCGTATTTCGATGTTGTCGGCGCACTTGAAAGAACAAGCCACAAATGGTAAAAAATTCATCTATGGAACACAAGCGCCTGCCAAAGGAAACGAATTTGAAATGTATTTGAATGAAACCATCAATTCCGATGCGACTTTTTATTTCAAAGGAAAAGAAACCGAAGGGTTGTACATTACGCACAACATCATGAATTATTTGGAAACAAGCAATACGGCTTATGTGCAAGATACGGTTCAAATTCTCGATCGTCAGTTGAGCAATTCCAGCTTGATCAGCATCGTTAACGAGAAAGAACGCAACAACTACTTCTACGACTTAGACCGTACAATCAGCTCCTTTAAAAAACGAGTAGAAGCCAATTTAAATTTTTAATTTCTACGAAAAATCATTTTTATTCGCAAGGTTTAAAAATTTTTTGCCGCTATTTTGTGATAATCACAATTTTTTCTAGGACTAGTTGCGATAATCACAACTAATGGCCATTTATGAATTCAAGGTAGTCAAGCAATTTCATTTCTCACAATTCAACAATTTCCGTTTTCGCAAATCAATTCACAGACTGGGAATTTTTTCAGAAATATTTGTTCAGATCAAAAAACAAAAAAGATGAAAAAAATAACTTTAATACTTGGAATTATTAGTTTGAATTTTGGAAATTCATTCGCACAAGAAAACACTGAAACGACAGTTACACCTGCCAGTACTTCTTCCTCATCGTACCAACAAGGATTGCCAACCATCGCGGTGGCGAATCCGTATGTAAATGGAATCGAAACCAAATCGGAAACGGTTGCCAAAATGATTCGTTTGGAACTCATTAAAATGCAACAATACAAAGTGTACGATGAATTCGATATGAAAGATGTCATCAAAACAAAAGAAGAATACCGTTTGGAATGCTACGGACAAGATTGTTTGTTGAAAATGGGAACGGATTTGAACACAGATTTCATCATGTGTGGAAGCATCGACGGTTTGTCCAATCGAATTGCGGTTACTATCAAAATAATCGATGTAAAAGGAAAAACATTGTACAAAACAACCGTAAAAGAATTCGACAATCAAGAAATTGAATTGCAACGCATGATTGAAATTGTATTGAAACAATTGCACGATGTACCCATGGCGAAAGAAATTGTAGAACGTTTGGATTATAAAAACGAACCGATCACAACAACCAACTTGGGAAGAATCAACAACTCTGGCCCTAGAATTGGAGGTGCGTATTTGGTTGGTTCCATCAATGAATTTGCACGACGACCAGAAAATCAAGGCGGAATGGGTATTCAACCATTCGTGAGTATGATTGGTTACCAATTTGAAAAACAATACGTGGGTACGGAAAACTTCTCAGCCTTGTTTGAAGGAATCGTTAACGTTTCTGGTTTGGAACAAGGACAATTCATCCCTTCTTTCACGGTTATGAATGGTTTTCGTTTTGGAAAAGCCGGTTGGGAATTTGCTTTTGGACCTGGATTTGGTATCAAAAAGACGTCTACTGGTTTCATTGATACAGACAATACATTCAGCAACAACCACCAATATTTTACCGAACAAGAATGGATTACGTATGCAAATAGAACATACGTAGATGATCCCAATTTCATACAAGATGGAAAATTCAAAACACCGACTCCAGGCGATATCAATCCAAATTACACCTTCGCAAAACACGGCGATATGAGAGGAGCCACCTATTTCAACACCACTTTTGTTTTCGCGGTGGGAAGAACTTTTCATGCAGGCGCTTTGAACATTCCAGTAAATGCCTTTTATTCGGCACAAAAAGGAGGGGGAATGTTCGGTTTGAATGTTGGATTCAACGTTCAAAAAAGCAAAATGCCGATTCATCATTGATCTATCACTGCTGAAAAGAAAATGGCTGTTTCACCAAAAGTGAGGCAGCCTTTTTTATGGAATCTACTATTTATTCTTACTTACCTTTCAATTTCAACAATACGCATAGTAGATTTTCGTATCTTCGGAAGGCAAACAATATACTTCATGAAATACGTATTTTCTCTTTGGGTACTCTTCTTTACTTTTTCCTGCGCAAAATCCAATTTCCCTAAAGGAACACCGAATTGTATCCAGGATAAAATTCAAGAAATGGAAAAATTGGGCGACGCAACTTGTTCGGTTTATCGTTACACCAATCAGGGAACCGAAGTCTATTTAGTCTATCCAGGTTGCTGCGATCAATTCGAGGTTTTGTACGACAGCGGATGCAATTACATCTGCGCACCAAGCGGTGGATTCACGGGAAAGGGAGATGGGAAATGCAACAACCTAGAACTTCAAAACAAAACTCTGATCTGGAAAGCGAAATGAACTATTTCCAACAAGAAAGTGAACGACTGATTTTCCGGAAAATTACACAAGCTGACATTCCAACTTGGCAAACTTTTTTTGTTGGGAATGATCGCCTGCGGTTTCTCGGAATTGACACGACCAAATCGCACAAAGTACTCGCGAAAGAATGGATCAACCGGCAATTGGAACGCTACGAGGAAGAAGGAACCGGATTGCTCGCCGTGATTGAAAAATCCTCTGGCGAACTGATTGGCATGTGCGGAATTTTAAAACGTGAAATTGAGGAGGAACTGGAATATGAAATTGCTTACTCCTTCCTCTCGAAATATTGGAAAAAAGGATATGCCACGGAAGCCGCCCAACAAATGAAAAAATTTGGCTCCGAAACAGAATTGTCCAACCGTTTTATATCCATCATTCACAAAGAAAATGCAGATTCAATCGCCGTGGCCCAACGCAATGGAATGAAACCACTTCAAACTGCCAATTTTATGGGAATGGAGGTGATTATTTTTGGCACGAAAATCGTTTAAACGACTCGGATAAAATTCTATTTTTGAAGAATTTACTATTTTTGAACAATACTACTTAACAAGAAAACAACATGTTAGACGACATTTTAAACAAAGTAAAAGGAGAACTGGGTGGCGACTTGATGAGGCAATTTGGTTTGAACAAATCACAAGCCGACAAAGCTTTCAGTTTAACGGGCGAAACCATTAAAAAAACGGTTCAAAAAGAAGCCAATGGTAACGGAATGGAAGGCATCATGAATTTATTTTCTGCTAGTGCCAACAATACAGCAGGAAACAGTATGTTGGATAAAATCGGAGGAGATTTAATCCAGAAGTTTGCCACTTCCTTAGGTGTGGATGAAAAAAAAGCTGCTGGAATCAAAGACATGATTTTGAGCAAAGTTACCCGTCTTTTTGGCGATAAATTGGGTAGTAATTTCGATATCAGCTCTTTGTTGTCCATGGTTACGGGCGGCGGAAAATCTGACGGAATTATGGGGGTTTTAGGAAAACTGTCTGGGCTTTTTGGTAAGAAATAATTTGAGTGGATGGGTAGTTCAAAGACTCAATGGGAAACGGTTGGGTCTTTTTTTGTCATAGGAATACAAGAATATTCCCAGGATGAGTTCCGTAAATTTAGTATTCAGTGCAGAAAGTTTTATCTTTGGTACCACTGAGCCATTACTCTGAAAATGCCTCGGGTTTATTTTTTCAATTGCAGACCTATGAAATTTCCATTTGCCCTTAATAAAGTCGTTGTAACCGGCGTCGACACACTTCCTTTTGAGTCTTTTTTCCAAGAATTGAGACAAAAAGAATATGCACGTTTGGACGAAACGGGCAATACCTATTTGGATTTCACAGGTGGAAATTTGTACGCAAAATCGCAATTGGACATCCACCAACGCATGCTGCGCAACAATGTGTTTGGCAATCCGCATTCTACCAATCCTACTTCTTTGGCATCTACCCTTTTGGTGACAGAAGCGCGCAAAGCCGTGTTGCGGTTTTTCAATGCGGAAGACGACTACCATTGTGTTTTCACACCCAATGCCTCAGGAGCCTTGCGCATTGTCGGTGAAAGCTACCCTTTTTCAGAAAAATCGCATTATTTGTTGTTGACAGACAACCACAATTCGGTGAACGGAATTCGGGAATATTGCAAAAACAAAGGCGGAAAATTTGAATATGGCTATTTAAAAGCGAAAGATCTCAACATCGATGAACAAAAACTGGAAGAACAATTGAACGCGGGTCCAGACTCGGATGTCAAATTGTTTGCTTTCCCAGCGCAATCCAATGTTTCGGGTATTAAGCACGATTTGGGATGGATAGAAAAAGCCCACCAAAAAGGTTGGGATGTATTGCTGGATGCTGCAGCGTTTGTTCCTACTTCCAAGTTGGATTTACACCAAGTAAAACCAGATTTTGTCTCCATGTCCTTCTATAAAATGTTTGGATACCCAACAGGAATCGGTTGTTTGTTGATCAAAAAATCGAAATTCGACAAGTTGCAAAAACCTTGGTTTGCTGGTGGAACAGTACAAATGGTCGGTGTAAAAGCGCAAAAACATTGGTTGGTGCAAGATCATGAACGGTTCGAAGACGGAACCATTAATTACTTGGACATTCCAGCGGTAAAAATTGGTTTGGATTACTTGGAAGAAATTGGCATGCACAGAATTACGGACCGAATTTCTGCCTTGAGTGAATTTATCTACAATGAAATCAGTGTATTGAAGCACGATAACGGGAAATCCATTCTGCAAATTTACGGACCGAAAGACCGCAAAAATGTTGGTGGGACGTTGATTATGAATTTCTTGGATTCTGCGGGAAATACCTTCCCAATCGATCAAGTCGAACACAAAGCGAATGACAAAAAAATATCCATTCGCACGGGTTGTTTCTGCAATCCTGGATTGGACGAAATGAATTCGGATATTACCGGGGAAGAATTGGGTCAATATTTCACGCAACACGCGGATGGCGAATTCGGTGATCGCATTCACTTTTACGGAAAACTACGCGGCGCTACCCGTATTAGCGTTGGTTTAGCGACCAACAAGGAAGATGTACAAAAATTCATTGATTTTGTGAAAACGTTTAAGAATACGACGTTTCATAATTAACGACGAAGTATACTAGGACTTTTTGAAGTTGTTTTTCCTCCTTTGAGGAAGGATTAAGGAGGGTGTGCAGAGTTAAGATTTTCCTGTTCATTCGATTTTATAGAAATTATCGCTAACACCTTGCGTTTCCGTCCCTCAAGGTAGGAAACTTAAAAATCTGTATAAATCTGCGCAATCTGTGGCCTGACTTCGTGCCTGCGTATGAATGGCAACAGTATTCCATTCTAACCAATCTCATCCATCAAATTCACCGCCAAATCTCATCGTCAAAAGGACAGAAATTCGTAACATTGGACTTTCTAAAAATTCCGTGATGAAATTGAGATTTGTACTGCTGTTTTTTGCCCTGCTGATTGCTTTGCCGCAATTCGCTCAAGTGAATAAAAAGTTCAAAAAAACACTCAAAAAAAATCACCTTGAATTTGTATTGCCTCCGGGATTTACGGATGTGACTTGTTTGCCGAATGATGAACTGTCCTATCAAGGTGCAATGATCCATGGTTTGGATACATTTGAAGTTCACTACACGGTAGAATCTTTGGCTCCGCTAATCAAACAATACAAAAAGAATCTTGGCAATCCACTTGTGCGTTTGGCTCACCCCAACAATTTCTGGAGAGGAAAATATCTTCAAAACATGCAAGTTTTGTCGAAAATTCCTGGAAAAGACGTCAAAATGGGGCGTGAATTTGATGAAGAAGTGGTCAAAAAAGAATTCAATGGCGATGCTGGAGCGATTACGTTATTCGACCTTCACTCAACCTCTTTTGCGCCTGAGTTCAAGTATTGCTTGATGATGGTTTTGCACAAAAATTTTGAATGTGATGTGTATGTTAGTTTCTTGGGCAATGACCGAGAAGTAATAGAAAAAATGGCCTTGGAGGCATTTCATGCCCTAAAATTCAAATAGAAAGACAATAATTAATTCGTTTTTACGCTAGAAAAAATATGCTGTTTAACTCGCTCGAATTCTTTTTCTTTTTCCCGCTGGTTACGCTTGTCTTCTTTTTGCTGTCGCACCAATATCGCTGGATGCATTTGCTCTTGGCGAGTTGCGTTTTCTACATGTTCTTCGTGCCGGAATACATTCTGATTCTCCTCATCACCATTCTCATCGATTTTGTCGCTGGCATTTACATTGAAAAGGCAGAAGGTAAAAAACGAAAAGGGTATTTGGTGGTCAGTGTGGTTTCTACCTGTTTGGTCTTGTTTGTTTTCAAGTATTTTGGGTTTTTCAATGAAAACTTGCACTGGCTCAGCGAAAAACTAGGCTTCTCCTACCCCAACCGTCAATTTGATATTCTGTTGCCCATCGGACTTTCGTTCCACACTTTCCAAAGTTTGAGTTACGTCATCGAAGTGTACCGCGGAAATCAAAAAGCAGAACGCCACTTTGGTTTGTATTCGTTGTACGTGCTATTTTATCCGCAATTGGTGACTGGACCCATCGAGCGACCACAAAGTCTCTTGCGCCAAATTCACGAAGTGCAAACCTTTCAATGGCAAAACCTCATCGATGGATTGCGTTTGATTCTCTTTGGCTTTTTTGTAAAAATGGTGATTGCCGATAACTTGGCGCCCATTGTCGATACCGTGTACAATTCGCCGGAAAACCTACATTCGGGTGCAATTTTGAAAGGAATCTTCTTTTACTCGTTTCAAATTTACTGCGATTTCTTGGGCTATTCCACGATTGCGGTCGGTTGCGCAAAAGCAATGGGATTCAGCATCATGGACAATTTCAAAAATCCGTATTTGGCCCAAAGCATCGGTGAATTTTGGCAACGTTGGCACATTTCTCTGTCGACCTGGTTCCGCGATTACGTTTACTTTTCCTTGGGCGGAAACAAAGTGAAAGTCAGTCGGTGGATCTTGAACATCCTGATCGTTTTTGTCGTGAGTGGATTCTGGCACGGCGCCAATTGGACGTTTATCATTTGGGGATTTTTGCATGGGTTGTTGTACTTGGTGGAAGCTGTTTTCTATAAGAAATTTCCAAAGTTGGGTGATTCAGCCAAAGGTATTTTGCGCTATTTCAAAATTGGACTCACGTTTGTGCTGGTCAGTTTCATTTGGGTCTTTTTCCGGGCGAAAGATTGGGCACAAGCCAAACTGGTTTTCAAATCCTTGTTGAAAAACTGGCACGTGCCGTCCGACGTGGAAATTCCCACTTCGGTTTGGTATTTCTTGCTCGGTTTCATCTTACTCGATACCTTATTGTTCCAATCTCGATTCGACAAATGGTGCTCGACAATTCAGTGGCCCGTGCGCTGGAGCATTTATTTCGCGCTGCTCTTCCTAACGATTGCTTTCTCAGGCGTAGAAAATTATCCATTCATCTATTTCCAATTCTAGCGGTATGACAGTAAAACAAAATATCGCCTTGAAATTTTTGGGAATCGCGCTGATGCTCGTGGTTTGCAATGCCTTGTATACGCAATTTTTCTTCGAGAAAGATTTGCAAGAACACGCGCCGGCCATCAACATGATTCGCGAAGTAGTCGCCGAAGAAGCCGATGTGGTGTATTTAGGCGAATCGTCGAATATTTCTTTTCGCGAAGACGACCAAGACCGACGAACCATCAGCGAATTGTCCGCCAGTTTACTGCCGAAAATCAAAATGGGTTCGCTGACCAAAGAAGCGAGTCACGCGGGCATTTATTTGGATTTTTTGAAAGCCTTGCCCGCCGATTCCAACATCAAAACCATCATCGTGACGATGAATTTACGCTCGTTTGGCGCCGGCTGGATTTACTCCGATTTGGAAACCGCCTTGCAAAAAAGCACCGTGTTGTTGCGGCCGTATCCGCCTTTGGTGAATCGTTTAATGCTGGGACTCAAAAACTACGACAACAAAACCACAAAAGAATGGGAAAAACTCTTTCTCGCCCATTGGCAAACGGATGAATTGAGCCTGTATTCCAGTTTTCCGCACCAAAATACGAGTGAATGGGACCTCGGCATGGATTTGCAAGGCGTGAAAAACGAGGACGGCTCCCGCAATCAAGCTTTGACAGAATTGGCGTGCCACTACATCAAATCCTATTCGTTTCAAATTGACGTGCAGACCAATCCACGCATCCGTGATTTCGACGCCATCGTAGAATTGGCTCAGAAACGCCATTGGAAGGTGCTGTTTCACATTCTTCCTGAAAACGTACAACGCGCCCAAGAATTGGTGGGAAGCGATTTAACGGGCATTATGAAAGCCAACGCGCAGCTTTTGATGAAACGCTACAACCAAAAAAATGCACAAACCATCAACAACCTCGAATTAGTGGAAAACGACCAATTCATCGACCAAAACTGGACGTCTGAGCATTATGCTGAGAAAGGACGGAAAGCGATTGCGGCGCAACTGAAGTTGGGCTTGGAAGCCTTCTGATAATTCTTTTCTTGAAAGCTCTTGTTGAAAGAAAGTAGTAGTCTAGGCTTTTTAAATCCGGTAATAATTCTCCTATTCGGTTTTCAGTTCTGCTAAGGAATTGGCATCAATGACATGCGTATCAAGCGTCAATTCGCTTTTGCTAAGGATCATTTTGAAGTTGCCGGCATATTCTCGGATGGACTTTAATTCCATCCATTTTATTTTTTTCGGGAATAGTCTGGTTTTAATGAATGTGCTCATTTTAGGCGTAAAATAGTTTTTTTTGCTTCTCAGGAAATAAACAAATATCAAAGTAATCAGTCCGACCCCTTGCAACATCGAGTTAAATACACCCATGAAATTTGGGTATTTTTCTGTCAATACTGTCAACAGCAAGAGCACTAGAACAAACACCAAACCGTATTTTACCATCAGCAAATTGTATTGTCTAAATTCCTTGTTGTAGTTGCTTCTCATCCTTTTTCAATTGTTAGTTGGCCAAATGCATTTGCCCTTGCATTCATGTTAATCAAAGCTAATCGATTTGTTTCACAACTACAACTGTGTATTTACACAGTTATTGAAAGAATTTCGCGCACTTCTTCCTCCCATTCCATCACAATATTTCTTCCTATAACAGCGTTTCAACAAGCAAAAAATCCATCTCCATGAAAGTCCTTTTTTTCTTATTTTTATCGTTGGTTGGTTCGGCTGGTGCGCAGGCGAAAGAAGATTCTGCATCCGTTGAACTAAAAAATCAATTGCTCGAAAAAATAAATGTCTACCGAAAACAGCACCGTTTGGCACCGTTGGTATTAGAAAATGGGTTGCAACGTGCCGCGCAAAATCAGTGTGATTATTTGTTTTCCATTGGGAAATTATCACACACCCAACCGAATAAAAAATACCGTACCACGCAGGATCGTATTCGGGCGTTTTCACGGTATTATTTTACGTATTTTGGTGAAAATTGTCTTTCCGTCTATGCTGATTTCATGAGTCATGATGCAAAAACCCAAACCGCTTTGGTGGAAGAGATGTTTCAATTGTGGCGAAAATCTAAGCCGCACAACGCCAATTTGTTGTACAAAAATTTCACCCATGCCGATTTCGCCTTCCGTTTCAATCCGGAGACCGAGGAGATTTTTTGTGTGATGGATTTCGGTGGAAAGTGATCTTACAATGGATTTGAGCCACAGATTTCCCAGATTTAAAAGGATTTTGGGCTGTATGTGGAAAACAGAACGGGAATGGTTGTCCTGACACAGGCAAGGAGTCAGTCCAGAGATTTAAAGGGTTTTCACAAATTTAAAATGGAGGATAATTTCAATTATCCTCCACTCCAAAAATTCTTTATGCTCTTATTCCCTTCCTTTCTTCCTATTCCAAAAGAAAGTCCAGCTTATTTTATTCTACCGTTACCGATTTTGCCAAGTTACGCGGTTGATCCACGTTACAACCTCTCATGACCGCAATGTGATACGATAACAATTGGAATGGAATCGTTGCCAACAAAGGAACCAAATGTTCGTCTGTGTCTGGAATTTCGATTACGTGATCCGCCATGGCTTTCACTTGCTCATCACCTTCGGTGACAATAGCAATGATTTTCCCTTTTCTGGCTTTCACTTCCTGAATGTTGGACACTACTTTCTCGTAAGAAGTTCCTTTTGTCGCTACCACGAAAACTGGCATGGCTTCGTCAATTAAAGCGATTGGTCCGTGTTTCATTTCCGCTGCTGGATAACCTTCTGCGTGGATGTAAGAAATTTCTTTCAATTTCAAAGCACCTTCCAACGCTACCGGGAAAGAACTTCCTCTACCCAAATACAAGGCGTTTGTCGCATCCTTGTACTGCGCTGCAATTTTTTCTATGTGCTTGTCATGGTCTAAAACGCGTTGTACTTTCTCTGGAATCACTTCCAAATCTGCAATCATCGTTCTAAACTTTGATTCTGTAATCGTTCCTTTTTTGTGCGCAATGGTTAAGGCCATCAAGGTCAAAACCGTTACTTGCGCCGTAAATGCTTTTGTAGAAGCTACACCAATTTCTGGTCCAGCGTGCGTGTACGAACCAGCGTCGGTGATTCTTGAAATCGAGGAACCAACCACGTTGCAAATTCCAAGAATTGTCGCTCCTTTGGATTTCGCCAATTCAAGTGCCGCCATGGTATCAGCTGTTTCGCCCGATTGGGAAACTGCAATCACGATATCGCCCTCGTTGATAATTGGGTTACGGTATCTAAATTCAGAAGCGTATTCCACTTCCACATTGATGCGCGCCAAATCTTCAAACAAGTATTCGCCGACCAAACAAGCATGCCATGACGTTCCACACGCCACCATCACGATGCGGTTGGCTTTGACCAATTTTTGTTCGTAATCTTTGATCCCACCGAGTCCAACCCAGCCTTTTTCTGCGTTCAAACGACCCCGGAAACAATCCATGATGGAACGCGGTTGTTCGTATATTTCTTTCAACATGAAATGCTCGTAGCCTCCTTTTTCAAGGGCTTCCAATTTCATTTCTAGGTGCTGAACGTACATTGTTTTTTCTTCGTCTTGGATGTTCCACAACTTCATGCCGTCTTCCAAATTGATAACAGCAATTTCTTCGTCGTTCAAGTACACCACTTGGTCTGTATATTCCACGATAGGTGTGGCATCTGAAGCCATGTAGAAATCGCCTTCTTTGCCAATACCAACCACCAATGGAGACGATTTTCTAGCCGCTACAATTGTATCGGGTCTTTCTTTTGAAATGGCTACGATGGCATACGCACCGGTAACGCTCAACAAGGCGATACGCAAAGCTTCACCAAACCAAACACCTTCTTTCTTTTGAATGTCTTCGATCAAATGCACCAAAACTTCCGTGTCGGTTTCACTCGTAAAAATATATCCTCGGGCGATTAATTCTGCTTTGAGCACATCGTAATTTTCGATAATACCGTTGTGAATCAACGCAATGTTTCCATTGTTTGAAATGTGTGGGTGTGCATTGATGTCATTGGGTTCACCGTGGGTTGCCCAACGTGTATGTGCAATACCAATATTTCCACTTGTATCTTTGTCTGCAGCAAATTCGACCAAATTCACCACTTTTCCTTGTTTCTTGTAGAGATTCAATTCACCACCTGTAATCATGGCAACGCCGGCACTATCGTACCCGCGGTATTCCAATCTTTGCAATCCTTTGATCAAGATAGGATACGCTTCTTTTTTTCCAATATAGGCAACTATTCCGCACATAAAATATTAAAATTCAGTATAAATAACGTACAACTTTGGTTTCATTTTGTTCGATGTATTTCTTCCGTTGAAAATAATTCGATCCATGGAAATCACAGAGCGGAGAGGAGAAATGTAAATCGGTGTATTTTCGATGACACCTGTGGCAATGGATTGCACAAATTGGCGTATATCGGCGTTAACACTTTTCGTGTAATCGCTAATTGCAGTAGTAGGCGTCGAGGTATTAATATAGTAAGATTGCTTCGGGTCATTATTCTCTCTACCCGACAAAATGACCTTCAAACCTGGATTGTATATAGAAGCAGTTTGGTATTGTATCGGTAAATCCAAAATCGCTTTGTGAATCAAGGCGGTTTTTGGTAAATTGGACAACCCTGGTATTTCAATCACGGCTCTCACGCCTAATGCTTGCGCATAAAATTCGGTGTTACCTGAAACTTTGTTGCCATCTGCGGCATCCACTTTCGTGCCGGAACGGTCGAATTCCACATGGTTGAAAGATTGACAATTTTCATTGATCACGAAATCATAGTTTTTGACAACATAGGTTGGAACGCCATTCACATCTTGTAATCTTCTGTAATAAATGGTCAATTTGGAGGCTGCTGAACGCATGTCTAACGAGTAAATTGCACCTTGTCCAGCGACTTGTGCTGGGTTGTTCGTTTTAATTTGGAAGCCTTTGAAAAAGTTGATGAAGTTGTCATTGGAAGCAAAGGCTGTTCCCGAATTCGCTTCTTGAATCAATAGTTTTGCAAAATTGGTATCCAAGGACAAGCGCATTTGCGGATCTACCGACAAAGTATCGACAATTGCATTTCCGAAAGGATCAGGTTTGAATGTTCCTTTTCCAGGCGCCACTAGATTGGTGGGTTTCGTGTTTAAGGCAGAAAACTCATAAAATTTTACGGCAGTATCGGCTGAAATGTCCGCATCCAACTCATACACTTCAAAGGTTTGCTCTGAATAATTTCCGGTATGATCGGCAAAATCCATGGACAAAACAAAGGAGTCTAGAATGATTTGAGATAAATCACCGAATTCAGGATTGGCTGAAACCAAGCGAACTTGCGTGTAGAAAGAGGTTGAAATTTTCCCAAAAATAGGGTCGTTCATTTCACCCAACAAATTGTAAATTGGATTTCGTGTATTAATGGAATCCTCAATGATGGTATAAGTGTTGATCGTAAACGTATCCACTGCACCCGCCGCCAATAATTCGGAAGGGTCGAAAGCCGAACTACCCAAAGTAGTATCTTTTTTCTTACAGTTGGTAAACAATAGGGTCAAGAACAAAAAAGCAGCGAAGAGTTTAGAAACTCTCCGCCACTTGCTATAAATAGGTTGTATCATTAAATTATATAAGAATTTCTTCCTCAATTACTTTATCAAAAAATTCGGACAACACTTTTGTTTGGTTTTCCTCCGCTACATATTCTTGCTTCAAACAAGATTGTTCGTCAACCAATTTTTGCAAGTCTTCATCCAAGTTTTCAGAAGCAATGTTAATGCCATCTGCATATTTCATCATAACACGAGAAATATTCAAGAAACTTGTATCTTTCAATTCGTTGACAATCTCATCTGAGAAGCCATCAAATTTAAGTTTATCCGAGAAATTTGCATCCCAATTTCTGTTAAAGCTATCATTGTATACACTGTAGACCACTTTCGTATTCGCAAAATGCGGGTCTTTGTTGTACAATTGCTTCACGTACAAGGACATCAAACCAGACATCCAACCATGACAATGAATCACATCTGGCTGCCAGCCTAATTTTTTTACCGTTTCGAGAACGCCTCGGCAAAAGAACATCGATCTTTCGTCGTTGTCGTCGTAAAATTCACCTTTGTCGTCCGTTACCGTGTTTTTGCGTTTAAAATATTCATCGTTGTCGATAAAATAAACTTGCATACGAGCAGCTGAAACACTGGCAACTTTGATAATCAATGGATGATCGGCATCATTGATGATTAAATTCATCCCCGACAATCGGATTACTTCGTGTAATTGGTGTCTTCTTTCATTAATACTTCCAAAACGCGGAGTGAAAACTCTGATTTCTTTTCCATTTTCTTGGGTTCCTTGAGGCAATCGACGCGCCGTTGTAGCGATGTCTGATTTAGGTGAAAAAGGTAAAATTTCCTGCGTTACAAATAGGATTCTTTTTTTATCCATGAAGATTTTAGATTGTCATTTAGATTACAAAAATATAAAAAAAAAATCGGTAAATCAACCAAAACTTATAGTTTTGTTCACTTACTCAAACGTTAATGCTTATAAATGAAGCAACTAACTAAAATTGACGAAATCCAGTCTTACGTAAATGACAAGCGAAATGGCGGATGTTCGATCGGATTTGTGCCGACCATGGGCGCACTGCATCCAGGACATTTGTCGCTGGTGGCTCAATCGACTCATGAAAACGCGATTACCATTGTCAGCATTTTCGTCAACCCTACCCAGTTTAACAATTCGGAAGACTTAAAAAAATACCCTAGAACTATTGAAAAAGATCTAGAAATGCTTTCTGAGACGGGTTGTGACGTAGTTTTTGTTCCGACTGTTGAAGAAATCTATTCCAAAGATTTTGAACCCATTCTGGTCGATTTAGGCTTGATTGGTTCCACGCTGGAAGGTCATTTCCGACCAGGTCATTTTGATGGTGTCGTTGCGGTAGTTCAGCGCTTGTTTTCGATTGTTGCACCCGACAATGCCTATTTTGGACGCAAAGATTTTCAGCAAGTCGCCGTGATTCGTCGAATGGTAGAGGCTTTGCATTCCAGTGTTCAAATTCATGAAGGAAGCACGATTCGGGAGACCAGCGGATTGGCGATGAGTAGCCGGAATTTACGTTTATCTGAAGAAGAGAAAAACCAGGCAACACTCATTTACAAAGTCTTGACAGAGATGCAAGAAAAAGCCAAAAACCAAGCACCTTTGGACGTAAATAACTGGGGGAAACAAGCGTTCAATGCGGGTCCGCTGGAACTGGAATATTTGGAAATTGTTCACCCCAAAACCTTCGAAATTTTAACAACGGAATGGGTTGCGGGCGCCACAGCTTGCGTTGTGGCTTATTGTGGCGAAGTTAGACTCTTGGATAATTTAGAGATGATTCCTCGATAAGTGTAGTAAGAATTCACTTTCTATATTCAAATTGCATTACCTTTGTACCGCAAAAAAGTACAAATGCTAATACAAGTAGTAAAATCGAAAATACACCGCGTTAAAGTAACTCAAGCTGAGTTGAATTACGTTGGAAGCGTTACCATAGATAGAGTCTTAATGGAGGCTGCCAATTTACTAGAAGGTGAAAAAGTACAAATCGTCAACATCAACAATGGTGAACGGATTGAAACCTACGTCATTGCGGGTGATGCTAACAGTGGAACCATTTGTTTGAATGGTCCGGCTGCGCGAAGAGTGCAAACAGGTGATTTATTGATTATTATTGGTTACGGATACATGGATTTCGACGAAGCCAGAACATTTAAGCCTTCGTTGGTTTTTCCGAATGAAACGACGAACTTATTGGATTAAATGAAAAAATACATTTTCCTCTTTTTAAAAACGGTTTTGCCTCTTGCTTTAGGGGTTTATCTGATTGTTTACTTTTTCAAAAGCATGTCTGATGAATCGGTACAACAGTTTTACAAAGCCATTCAGGAGGCGAATTATTTTTGGATAATCTTGTCATTATTCATTGGATGGGTTGCTTTAATCTCAAGGGCGCAACGCTGGAAATATGTGCTTGAACCTATGGGCCACGAAACACCACTTTGGCATCGCTACCACGCCATCATGATTGGTTATTTGATCAACTTGACGATTCCTCGAGCAGGAGAAGCCTCCCGGGCGGCCATGCTGTATCGCTCTGATAAAGTTCCATTTGCCAAATCCTTTGGAACCATTGTAGCCGAACGAGCGGTCGATTTTGTCATGTTGGCTACGATTGGTTTGATCACAGCCTACGTTGGCGGAAGTGATTTCGATAAAATCTGGGATCAGTTGATTCAAAAATTTGGCGGAAAAGGATCCGACAATGGCGGTTTTTCTTTCCAATATCTTCTTCTTGGAATGATGACCTTTGGTGGATTGGTCCTGGGCTATTTTTATGTTACCAAAGCAGCATTCAAAGAAAAAATCAATGGATTTGTCAAAGGTTTGATGGGCGGATTGTTGTCCATTTTCAAATCCAAAAATCCAGGTGGATACCTATTCCACACCTTTGTGATTTGGATTTGCTACGTTTTAATGTTTGCGCTTCCATTTCTAGCCTTGGAAGAAACGGCTGATTTTCCAATCAAAGGACTTTTAATTGGATTCATTGCTGGATCTTTGGGTATCACGTTCACCAACGGCGGCATTGGTGTTTATCCTTTGTTGGTTGGCTTGGTGATTTCATTCTATCTAGCGAAAGATCATCCTGAAAATGCAGAAGGAATTGGCAATGCACTGGGCATGCTCATTTGGGTAGCTCAAACCATTATGATGATTGTCTTGGGTTTGATTTCCTTGATCATGTTGCCGAAAAATTATAGCAAAGCAAATGAAAGCATTGGAGAACATACAAAGTAAAATTGTTTCCACTGAGGAAGCGACTGCGAAGATTCTACAATGGAAAGCAGAAGGCCAAACAGTCGTTTTCACGAATGGTTGCTTTGATATTTTACACAAAGGTCATGTAACCTATTTAGCCAAAGCTGCTGATTTGGGCGCGAAGTTGGTGGTAGCCTTAAACACGGATGCTTCTGTGAAGGCTTTAGGGAAAAGTCCTGAACGACCCATCAATCCAGAAGATGCGCGATTGTTGGTCATTGCTTCTTTGCAATTTGTTGATTTAGTGGTGCTTTTTCCGGAAGAAACACCCTTGGAAATGATTCTTCAACTTCAACCATCCGTTTTGGTTAAAGGTGCCGATTACGATCCAAACGAAACCGATCAATCCAATAAAAAATACATTGTTGGCTCTGAGGAAGTTCGAAAAGCAGGCGGATCTGTTGCTGTCATTGACTTGGTAGCTGGTTTTTCTACTACTGCCATCCTGTCCAAAAGATAATTTCCCAAAATTATAAGACAAAAAAAATCCATCGTGCTAAGCACAATGGATTTTAATGATTGTAAGATCTAATTATTTTTTAGACCATTTTCCTGCACCCAAAGTACAAACTGATTCAGCTGCTGTAGCTGCAGTTTTGCTTAATTTAGTGTAGTTAACAACTGTATCTGGCTCACCAGTGTAGCTATAAGTACAAGTGTAATCTTTTTTGCAAGAAGCAAACAATAACATTCCAACTGATGCAATAACAAATACTTTTTTCATAATAATTAAAATTAAATAAGGTTTCTTACTCTTTAGGATTTTCTGATACTCCCCATTTTTCATGTGTTATGGTCACAAATCGTTTTTTTCGAATCCAAAAATAAGCAAAATATGTTATTTCACAATTTTTAACCGAAGAGAATACGATTTTTTCCGTATTCGCTTTAATTATCCTCCGTCGATTCTACTTTTCTGGAAACAATTCTAGGATTCCTTTTTCGCTTGCGTCACAAACACCCCTATCTGTAATTAGTTTGGAAATCAATCGGCCAGGCGTTACATCAAAGCCGTAATTGGCAGCCTTGGTCGTTTCTGGACAAATCAAAACGGGCTGAATTTTTCCATTTTCCCCTTTTCCAATGGTGTAGCGCACTTCGTCTTGATTTCGTTCTTCAATTGGAATTTCCTTCAATCCATCTCGGATACTCATGTCCAACGTTGTGGAAGGAAGTGCCACGTAAAAAGGAACTTCGTTGTCTTTTGCCGCCAAAGCTTTCAAGTAGGTTCCAATTTTATTTGCTACATCTCCATTTCGTGTCGTGCGATCGGTACCAACGATGACCATGTCCACCATGCCGTGTTGCATCAAATGTCCACCGGTGTTGTCTACAATCAACGTGTGATTGACATTGTGACGTGTCAGTTCGTAGCAAGTCAGATTGGCTCCTTGATTTCTTGGACGTGTTTCATCGACCCAAACATGAACTTTAATTCCTTTTTCAACGGCTTGATAGATGGGTGAAGTAACCGTTCCCCACTCTACACAACCCAACATTCCTGCGTTGCAATGCGTAAGAATATTCACCGTTTCACCGTTTTTCTTTTTCGAGATTTCCTCAATCAACGGCAAACCGTGTACGCCAATCATTCGGCAAGTTTCTACGTCCTCTTCGACAATTTGACCCGCCATTTCCCAAGCCGTTTTCAAGAAATCCGTGGAATTATCCAAAGCTTCACGCATGCGATCCAACGCCCAAAACAAATTCACAGCGGTGGGACGAGAAGCGCGCAATTCAGAAAAAGCTTGGTCTAGAAATGAAGGAGCCAAACCCTCCTCTATCATTTCTCGAACGGCCAAATAAACCCCGTACGCTGCAGTGGCGCCTATCAAAGGTGCACCACGCACGGTCATTTCTTTGATAGCCAGTTCCGCATCGTCGTATGTTTCCAGTTTCACGACGACAAATTCGTGTGGTAATTTTCGTTGATCAATTACCTCAACATACCCATCCTCCGTTGTCCAAATGGTTCTAAATTTGCTCATTATCTTCGTTTTCTAGTTCAATTTCTGTAAAGTTGGCTACGGTATTTTGCCAATTTGATTCCGTACCGGGTCGCACCAATTGACAGGTTTGCATGCCTGCTTCCTCAGCGGCTTGCAATTCTTCCATCACATCCGATAAAAAGAGAATGCGATTGGCTTTCATGTCCAACTCTGCTGTTATTTTTTCATAGGTGTAAGGTTCTCTTTTTCCACCCGTTTCGGTATCAAAATACTGCGAAAAATTGGGAGTTAAATCTCCTATTTCACTGAATCCAAAAATCAATTTTTGAGCTGCAACGGAACCTGAGGAGAAAACCCCCATTTTCAACCCTTGTGATTTCCAAGATTCCATTGATGCCCGAACATCCGGATAAACGTGACCTTTTATTTTGCCTGATTCGTAGCCATCTTTCCAAATCACGCCTTGAACAGTTTTTAAGGGTGTGATTTTCTTGTCTTCCAAGCACCACCGTTTCAGGGTCGCAATAATTTCGCTTGAACTGTTCAAGCGATGGTTTTCCATTTTTGACGCCAATTGCACAGTCGCTTTAAAAGCTTCTTGCACCTCTTTTTGAGACTTCATAGCTTCTAGCTGGTCAATATTCTCTAAAAAATAGGGGAAAAGCACCTTATAGACGAACTCAACGGAAGTTGTTGTTCCTTCGATGTCGGTCAGGATATAATCAATGTTTTTAAATCGCATACTGCAAAAATAGTCAACCCTGCTTACAAATATCTTTTTTCAATTTGAGATTCGGTGTAATGTGGCACCCAGCCGCTCATATCGATAAAAATGCGAATGGCTTTCACGAACGGATTTTCAGCACCTGCATCAAACCAATGTTTGGTGCCTGCAGGAACGGAAATCAAATCACCTTTTTGACAAAGTACATTGAAAACCGTATCATTCTCCAAGTTGAACCAAAACAATCCTTTTCCATCGACAAAAAATCGAATTTCATCTTCGGAATGCGTGTGTTCAGCCAAAAACTTGGTGCGAATGGCTTCATAATTTTCGGTCAACGAATTGATGGAAATCACATCAGCGGTCTGGTATCCACCTTGTTCCATAAAAGGTTTTAAATCTTTTTCATACGCCGCCAAAATTTCTTCTGTATTGGCTGTATCTTCAAAAACGACCGAACAAGTCCATTGATCGAAAAACACCTTTCTTTCGTTCAAAAAAGTTCTAATTTCTTCAGGGTTTGAAAGCGTAATCGATTGATCGGGGATGGTTAAAATTGCCATGATATTTTAAATTGATTTTTTGCGTTTCCACTCCAATTCACACAAATAGTCCAAGGTTTCCAAATGTCGTTTGGCTTCAAACAAATTTTTACCCCAAGCATAGGTGCCATGACCTTTGATGATGAAAGCGTGATTGTTTATTTCTTCTTGTCTATTCTCCATCCAAGATTTGAATTCCACCATATCTTGCGAATTTTCAAAAATAGGAATCGTTACAGTATCATCGTGGCTTGTCTGTCCGTCGAATCCTTTTTGGACCTCAAATCCTTGGAAAGAGATGTTCTCTTCGAGCTCCATGGACCACAAAACTGGATAAACCGAATGACTGTGCAAAACCACCATCGTTTCCGGAAACAAACCATACAAAACACAATGAATCAAAGTTTCTGCTGAAGGACGGCTCCCTTCAAATTCTGACAACACCTCGCCATCAAAATCCACTTCAATAAAGTCATTTGGGGTAAAATTGGCTTTGTCAATACCTGATCGAGAAACAACAATGACCAACAAGTTATCGGCGGTTCGAAAAGAATAATTCGTTGACGTAGCGGGCGACCAACCTTTTTGGTTGTAGGCTCGAATTACGGCGCTCATGTCTTTTTTTAATTGCTCTTTCATACCGCTCAAAGATATAAAAAAGAAACCCCCGATAATCTCGAGGGTTGCAGAATTACATTTTTATAATTAGAAATTCGGTTCGTCTGTTGAGTTGGTGTTCTTCCTCCGTACAGTCGGATTTCACATCGCCTTCGCAGCCACAATCGTTGGTCAATTTGGATTCTCCGTACCCTTTTCCTGAAATTCTCTGCGGATTGGTGATTCTGGCTCTCACCCATGCAGCAGAAGCTTTTGCTCGTTTATCCGACAATTTCATGTTGTACGTATAACTGGCTCGACAATCCGTATGAGAACCCAATTCAATTTCCATGTTTGGATTGTCATTCATGGCTTGAACGATTTTTGCCAATTCCAATTGTGCATCTTTTCGAATGTTGAATTTGTTCAAGTCAAAATAAATCATGCTGATACCAACAATTTTAGCTAAATCCATTCCCACTTCAATTTTGCTTAGTGCAATGTCCATTTTCTGGTGGATTTTTATCAATCCTGGTTCTTCGATGCAATAATTGAACTGCGCTGTTTTCCCAAGATAGCCTTCTTTTGAAAGAATCAATTGATATTTCAAACAGTCGCCAACCTTGTTTTCAGCAAGTGCTTTCATCAAATCTCCAGTTATTGGTGTATTCTCTTCCAAAACGATGGTGCCTGTATTCAAATCGACAATTTTAAACTTTACGTCCTTCAATGGTTCGCTCGTTTTTTTATCTGTCACCAAAGCGTACAAGGCCAATCCAGGATCTTTCATCAAATAAATATCCTTGTCAATTTCTGAAAGTGAGACAGGTAAATTCAATGTAGAAACGATTTCAATTTTATCGAAATAGTCCGCCTTATGCGCTGAAACTTTGTAAATCATGGCAGGTTCTACTGAAAAACTATATTTCCCATCTTTATCTGCTTGCGTTTGTTCCACGAGGTTGCCTGCTTCATCCAACAACTGAACATTGGCCTCCGAAAGAATTTCCCGTGTTCGAGAATCAACAACCGTTCCTTTTAGCTTCAATTGTTTTTTGAATGGTTCCAGCATTTTAAATGAATAAATATCATCTGCTCCTTTTCCATCCGCTCGATTAGAAGACATGTATCCGGATTCTCCATCTTTCAACATAATGAAAGCAAAATCGTCGCGGTTGGAATTGATGGGTTCACCCAAATTCATCGCTTTGGCATTTCTCAGATCAAGGATATTTAAGACCACAAAGTTGTCCAAACCACCCAATCCAGGTCGACCATCTGATGCGAAGAATAAATTCTGTGCAGTGTCAATCCAAGGAAACATTTCTTGCCCTTCGGTATTTATCTCATTCCCCAAATTCACAGGAGTTCCGAATGCCATTTCTACAATTCCCTCTTCAATCGACGCTTTGTAAATGTCTGCACCGCCATATCCACCAGGCATGTCAGACGCGAAATACATGGTTTTTCCATCTTTCGAAAACGTAGGATGACCAATGGAAAAGGCCAAATTGTTGTATGGAACTTCGCGAATATTGGACCACGATCCATCGGATTCAATGTCAGCATAGTACAATTTTAAATTCTGGATTCCTTTGTCATCGTATCGACCTTGTCGTTTTTTAGCCAAATTATTGCGCGTAAAAAATACTTTATGTCCATCGGGATGGTACGCCAAAGGTCCATCGTGGAAATTGGTATTGGCGTTATTTTTCACCAATTGTTCTCCATTAATTTGGTTGCCAACCCCAACTTTTCCTTTGTACATGTCTAAGAAAGGTGTGTTGTCACCCGTCCAATATCTTTGTGATAATCCATTGAATTTCCGATTCGAAACGTAATACACATCATCATTGGTTGGGTCAACGTAGCCGCCAAACTCAGAATTTTCTGTATTGATGTCCAAATTGGTTACTTCAAATCGGGGTGGTAGATTCAAAATTTCCGTGAGGTAATTTTGATCTGATTTGTATTCCAACGCACGAATATCCGCTCGATTTATACTCATGAATTTTTCTATCCATTTGGTCGACTCTTCGTATTTTTTGTTTTCTTTCAAGGCCATGGCATAGCGATAAATATCGTCGTAATTTGCCGTAGGATCATTGATCATCAGCACATACACTTCTTCCGCTTTTTGCGAATCACCCATTTGATAGTAACAATTGGCTAAACGCGCCAACAATTGTGGGTCTTCCAATTTGGAGCCGCGCACTTTCTCATAGTTTTCCGCTGCTAAGGCATACGCCACCTTTCCATAATAGGAGTCTGCTTTTTTCAGCACGGCATTCTGGGCGAAGGTTGTTTGCGCGAGTAACAAACAGGTAAGAAAAATAATTATTCTTTTCATTTCTAATTTCGATTAGGCTTAGAAGTATCGTGGTGATTTGATACCTGGTTTTTTGAACAAGAAATCATAAGACAGCATGATCTCAAACGTACCATCATTGACTTGACGCAATTTTTGAGTGCCAAAATCACTGGCAAAACCCGCTTTAAACTGGCCGGTGATTTGATATTGAACAAAAGCACCGAATGCTGCATCCAATCGATACATACCACCGATATAGAATTTATCATTGTAGATACCTGCCACGCTAAAATCCAAACTGAACGGTGCGTTGTTGGTGAATTTAAATTGAACGGTTGGACGCAATTTCCACAAAGGGGTTAATTTCAAAACTCCACCAGCCGTTGCGAAAAAGTGACGTAGTTCCAAATGCTGGTCATCCAACGGATTGTAACTTCTTTGCAACAATTTTGGTGAACTAAAACCTATAAAGAATCGAGGCAAATGATAATAAACTCCTGCGCCAAAATTTGGATTGATTCTGTTGCGCACATTTTGCATGAACAAAGGATCTCCTTCTTGCACTGTATTCAAGGAAGTAGTCCCAATATTGATCAAATTCGCTCCTCCCTTCAAACCAAAGGCCAATTTTCCTTTTCCTTTGAAACGAAGAGTATAAGACAAATCCGCATACAACATAGTTTGCGTCATTGGGCCAATTATATCGTTCACTGCCGTGACGCCTAATCCCAAAGATTCATATTTCAAAGGTGTTTGAATACTGAAGGTAGTAGATACTGGTCGACCTTGAACGCCCATCCACTGTTGTCGGTGCAACAGCATAGCATTCATCACACCTTTACTTCCTGCATACGCCGGATTGGTGTAAAGGGTATTGTCAAAATACTGTGTGAAATGAGGCTCTTGTTGCGCCCATGTGTAAGAACCGAATCCTACAGCTAGCATCAAAACAATGTGTTTCATTTTTATTTTCATAAACTTGTTTTTTTAGGCACTCCACTATTTCTTGTGGAATGCTAAAGTTTTTTATCGTTGAATGTATACGTAACCGGAAATAACTCCGTAAGCTTCTGTTTTGGTGTCAAACACGTAGTAATACGTTCCTGTTGGAAGTTCTTCGCCTCCAATATTGTATTTACTATTCGATGTTCCAGCCCAGTTGTTTTGGTAATCGTCAGTTCCAAATACTTGATTTCCCCAACGGTTGTAGAACTGAATCGTATTTCCAGGGAAAATCTCAATTCCTTCAATGACAAAGAAGTCATTGAAACCATCGCCATTTGGTGTAAATCCATTTGGAATGTCCAAAGCGAAATTACATGGATCGGCATCCAACCAATCATCGATTCCATCCAAATCACAATCGTTACCATATTCTAGAATATCTGGTATTCCATCGCCGTCAGAATCATAATCTCTAAAGTCTGGTATTCCATCGCCATCCGTATCTGGAATAATTTGACCCGTGGCATTGGTATCCCAACCGTCGTTGTCTGGATCGGTGAAGTTGTCAATGACACCATCGTGGTCGTCATCAAAGAAACCTCCTTCAATCACATCCAAAATTCCATCTGAATCGGTATCATGATCTAAGTAATCTGGAAGACCATCTGAGTCCCAGTCGTAGATTGTATCACCTTCTGTCGGATCCGACCAACCGTTTCCGTTGGCATCAGCAAACAGGTCAACCAATCCATTGTGATCCAAATCATCTTGGCCGCCTTCTAAAACATCTGGAATACCATCTTGATCTGAATCCAAATCATGGTAATCGGCAATTGGATCCGAATCTGAATTCAACAATTGAGTGCCTTGTGAACCATCGTTCCAACCGTTGTTGTTTGCATCAGAATAACCATCTACTAAACCATCTTGGTTGTCATCGAAAGATCCATTTTCCACTACATCCGGAATCGCATCGTTGTCGGAATCCAAGTCTTTGAAATCTGCCACACCATCTTGGTCGTAATCTTGCGGGAAGACACTTACCAATGCATCCGCAAATCCATCGTTGTTGGTATCGGCATTTGTCGGCACATCCAATCGTCCATCGCCATTGGCATCCAACTGACCGGATTCAAGGACATCAGAAATTCCATCATTGTCTGCATCCAAGTCCAAGAAGTCGAAGTTCAAGTCACCATCTGAATTCAATGGGTCGAAAATCGTATCATCGTCATCCATTCCGTTGTTGTCGGAATCATTGAATGTATCCACTAAGCCATTTCCATCAACATCCACTCCACCTGATTCGATCAAATCTGTGATCCCATCTCCATCAGCGTCTAAATCTTGGAAATTCGGGTGCCCATCACCATCCATATCTGGATTTGGCAAATAAGTTCCTCCACTATTTCCATCCGCTACATCGAATAAACCATCGTTATCAGCATCCAATGTGTCATCGATAATACCGTCGTTGTTCAAGTCGTATTGTGCTCCGCCCGCTTCAACTATATCTGGAATTCCATCGTTATCGGAATCCAAATCAAAGTAATCTGGAATTCCGTCGCCATCGGTATCGCAAGCACCTAGGGCACTTGAACATTCAATGATATCCTGAATACCATCGTTGTCATCATCGATGTCAATTGGATCCGGTATACCATCACAATCGTTGTCTGGTAAAACTGTTATGAAAATTGTATCGGTAACACATGCCGTAGGAACAAAGGTGTCGCAAACTGTATAGATTACAGTATCCATTCCCACATAATTTTGTAGAGCTGCATATACAATGTTCCCATTCGCATCCACTGTAACGCTACCACCCATTGCCGATGAACTCGAAACGGTAACAATTAAAGAATCTCCGTTTGGATCAATGTTGTTCGACAATACATCTATGGTTGTGAACAAGGAATCGCTGCACCATTTCGATATACTTATTGTTTCGTTTCCTGCACTCGGTGGCTCATTTGGCGTGTAAACCAAAATATATACCATGGCTTGATCACACAAAACTGGAATTCCATCGTCACAGATGGTGTACAGTAAAGAGTCCAATCCAACAAAGCCAGCATTCGGCGTATAAACAATCTGTCCTGCTGTATTTACAGTAGCGTTTCCATTTGCCGGTATTACCGTGATCGAAGGTTGACCGATGCTGTTACCATTTGGATCTGAATCATTGTTCAAAACGGTTACAATAATCGCCACATCTGCTGGTGTGGATGCAAAATCATCCGTTGCAATTGGTGCAACGTTCGAAGTATCCACAACTGGATTGATGGTAATATAAATCCAAGCCTCATCGCACAAAGGAGGTGTTCCGTTGTCGCAAATCGTGTATTGAATTGAATCAATTCCTATGAATCCGGACGCCGGTGTATAATCAATTGTTCCATTTGCATTAACGATGGCAGTTCCAACCGAAGGGCCCGTTGTAATCATAACAACCAGCGGGTCGTTGTTCGGATCTGTATCATTTCCTAATGGATTGATGGCAATTGTTGTTGTTCCAACCAATGCATTGACCAAATCATTGTTGGCTATTGGCGCGTCATTAATGCCATCCGTTGTGTCTACAACGATCACGGTTATGCTGCCATTGTCACACAAAACGGTGGTTGCAAAAGCACTCGAATCACAAACCGTAAACGGAATGGTAAAGGTGCCAACGAACCCTGCAGGTGGCGTAACGTTGATTGTTCCCGTTCCGACGTTTGTATCAACAATTGTACCTGCTGGAACACCTGAAAGGTCGTAATTGTATGTTAACGGGTTATTTTCCGGATCGGAAGTTCCAGCTCCAACATTGATGCCCACTAAGGTAAATTGGGATGTAATTACCGTTATATCACTTGTTGTTGGTGCGTCGTTCACCGGTAAAACAAAAATAATTACTTGACCGATATCGCACAAGACAGGGTTGCCGTCATCACAAATTTGATAGGTTATCGTATCGGTTCCATTGAAGTTCGGACCTGGGATATACGTAATGGTGCTATCCGGATTTACAACCGCAGCACCAAACATTGGCCCTACAAGAATCGTTGGACTTCCAATGCTGTTTCCATTTGGATCCGAATCATTGTTCAACACTGGAACCGTAATCGGTGAATCCTCATTGGTGAAGGCATAGTCATTTGTCGCGATAGGCGGAACGTTGCTTGAATCCACCACAGGAACCACTTGAATATAAATCCAAGCTACGTCACAAAGTGGCAGTGTTCCATTATCACAAATTTGATAGGGAATAGAATCCAAACCAGTATAACCTGGAGCTGGAGCATACGTTATCAAACCACTTGCAGTGATGCCAACCATTCCTCCTGAAGGCAAAGTTCCAATTGAAGTGGTTACGGACAAAGGATCGCCATTCACATCAAAATCATTAGCGATAGGATTGATAATTATTGGAGTATTTATCAACGTTACTACAAAGTCATTATTGGCAATCGGCGGGTTGTTGATTCCTCCTGTTGTATCAATGACAATGACGGTTATCAAACCGGTCGTGCAAATGGACGTTGGACTGTAGGCACTCGAATCACACACCGTAAATGAAATGGTAAACGTGCCAACATATCCTGGAGCAGGCGTAATATCAATTGATCCAGTACCCGTTGTTGTATCCACAATCGTACCTACCGGTATACCTGTCAAATCATACGTATAGTTTAATGGATTGTTTTCTGGATCGGAAGTACCTGCACCCACATTCACACCAACCGGAACATCCACGGAAGTAATTACCGTAATATCAGTTGTAATCGGTCCATTGTTGGTTGGGTGTACAGTCACGAACAACCAAGCTGTATCACACGATGAAGGTGAGCCTTGATCACAAACAACATATTGAACAGAATCTGTTCCAACAAAGGATGGATCCGGTGTAAAGGTGATATTCCCTCCAGAAGTTACAATTGCTGTATTTCCTACTACCGCAGGACCCGTCAAAATTGTTGGACTATTCAGCGCATTTCCGTTTGGATCTGAGTCGTTGTTTAATACGTCCACTGTAATTGGCGTATTTACATCCGTAAATGCATAATCATCTGTGGCAATCGGTGCCACGTTCGGTGTGTCGACAACGGGTACTACGTTTACATAAATATACGCTTCATCACATAGGATTGGTAAACCATCGTCACAAATTTGATAAAGAATGGAATCCAAGCCAATATAGCCGAAAGTCGGTGTATAAATAATAATGCCATTTGCATTAATGTCAACAATTGCTCCGGAAGGCAATACGCCCAGCGGGGTAGTTACCGTTAATGAGTCGTTATCTACATCAAAATCATTCGCAATTGGATTGACATAAATGGAGGTGTTCATTGGTGTAGTCACTTGGTCATGATTCGCTACCGGCTGATGGTTCAAGGAACCAACCGTATCCATTACAATAACGGTAATTGTACCATTAGTACATAACACATTCGGCATAAAAGCACTTGAATCACAGATTGTGACAGGAATTATATACGTTCCGACTGTGCCTGAAGTAACTGTAATTACACCATTTCCGGTCGTAACAAATGAAATTCCAGCCGGTGCTGGACCGTAGGTGTAATTTAAAAGATTGTTTTCTGGATCCGAAGCGGCAGCTCCCACATTTACACCCAAAGAAGAGTTTTCTGGCATGTAAACAATAATGTCAATAAAAGAAGGCCCGTTATTTACACCGTTGACGGTAATAACTACAGTCGCCGTATCACACAAAGATGGAATACCGTTGTCACAAACGATGTATTGTAACGTATCTGTACCGGAGAAGTTTGGATTCGGCACATACGTAATCGTACCGTTGGTATTCACAGTAGCTGTTCCGTTATTTGGTGGGACAAAAATGATTGGGTTGTTCAAACCATTGCCATTCGGGTCTGAATCATTGACCAATACATCAATCGTTACAGGTGTGTCTTCATCCGTTGATGCAAAATCATCCGTTGCAATTGGTGCAACATTTGGTGTATCCACCACAGGACTTACGTTTATATAAATCCAAGCGATATCACATAAAGCAGGCGTTCCATTGTCACAAATTTGGTATTGTATTGAATCAATTCCCGTAAAACCAGCTCCTGGGTTGAATGGAATTGTTCCATTGGTTCCGACAGGTCCGGCAGAGGAACCAAGACTGAAAGGTCCAGCTAAAATGATCACCGTTAATGGGTCGCCATCTACATCTGAGTCATTCGCCAATGGATTGACAACGATAGAAGTTCCCTGTGGCGTTGTAACTTGATCATCGTTGGCAATCGGTACATTATTCGGTCCCGTTGTGTCAACAACGATAATGGTAATTATTCCATTGTCGCAAAGCGAAGTTGGTATAAACGCACTGCTGTCGCAAACTTGGAAAGGAATTGTAATGGTTCCGATGAAATCCAAAGGAGGTGTTACCGTAATTGTACCATTTCCACTGATTAAAACAATTGGTGTTCCGATTGGTCCTCCTGCCGAAACAGGTGTTCCATAAGTGTATGTCAACGGGTTGTTTTCAGAATCAGAAGTGCCTGCACCCACATTGATACCAATTGGCGCATTCACAGGTGTTGAAACGGTTATATCTGTCGTAACTGGTCCGTTATTGTTTGGTAAAATGGTAATAACAAATAAACCATTATCACAAAGCACCAGAGTACCATTGTCACAAATTTGATATTCAACCGTATCTTGACCGTTGAAATTTGGATTCGGAACATAGGTAATTTGTCCTGAAATCGGATTGATGGTCGCTACCCCATTTGCAGGTCCTGAAACGATCGTTGAAGAAATTGTTATAACATCTCCATTCGGATCAGAGTCGTTCGAAAGAACCGAATACGTTATGGATGAGTTTTCTAAAATTGTTGCGTAGTCATTTGTTGCAACGGGACTCGCATTTGGCGTATCGAATGCTGGTGTTACGGTAATGATTACATAAGCCACATCACACAACTGTGGAATTCCATTGTCACAAATTTGATACAATAGGGAATCCATTCCGGTAAATCCTGGAGCAGGTGTATAGTTAATTTGACCCAATGGACCAATCGGGCCAACACTAGAACCCGGCACAGTTGGACCTACCAATATTGAGACAGTCAATGGGTCACCATTCACGTCGCTATCATTTCCAAGCGGATTTACACTGATGGAAGAGTCTTTTGGTGTCGACACCAAATCATTGTTGGCAATCGGTGCATTGTTTATTCCATTCGTATCGGTAACAATCAAAGTAATTGTTCCACTATCGCACAACACATTCACAACGTATGGACTTGCGTCACAAACTGTAAAAGGAATCGTGATAACACCAACAAAACCAATTGGAGGTGTAACCGTAATGGCCCCAATACCATCAATATTGAGGTTTATTCCAGTCGTGGAAGCTATTGGTGTTCCATAACTATACGTCAATGGGTTATTTTCCAAATCAGATGTTCCTGCAGCTACGTTGATTCCTATTGGCGTATTGATTGGCGTAGACAAGGTAATATCTGTGGTAACAGGTGCATCATTGATGCAATTTACCGTAACCGTTATTAGAGCTGGTAAAGTAGACACAGAACCGTCTGTATCCGTAATGTAATAATTCAAATACGCTAAACCACAGAAATTAGCCAATGGCACATAGGTGACATTACCAAAATTGTCCGCCGTCCAAGTTCCATATTGATTTACAATCAAGTGCTGAACTCCAGAGGCAGAAGTGTTAAGGTCAACACTAGAAGGAACGACACTCGTTTCCAAGTCTGTATCATTAGCCGAAACATTGAAGGTAACTCCTGGTGAGTCTTCGTCAATTGCTGCAAAATCTGGGTTTGCAACAGGTGGCGTTGTTGGAATTACTTCAATGAAAATCGTATCATTCACACAAATGACTGGTGTCGGGAATCCATCGTCACAAACCAATACCACAACCGTATCGAAACCGAAATAACCGGGTGTCGGTGTATAGGTAAAGTTACCGTTTGGTAAATACGTGAAGATACCATTTGTTGGCCCTTGAACCAAAACAGAAGCTGTCAAAGTGCCATCCACATCCGTATCCGCAGTCGTAATGAAATCTCCTGAACCAGCTACATTTATAGAAGTAGACAAGTAATCGTTGACAATGACTGGTGTATCATTAATCGGATTGACAATCACATAAATGGTAGCCACATTTGAAATGGCTCCGGTACTATCCAAAATGGTATAATTAACAGAAGCTGTTCCATTGAAGTTTAAAGCCGGTGTGTAGGTCACATTTCCGAATAAATCCACCGTCCAGGTTCCGAAAAGATTACTTGAGGTACTTAATACTACTGTGGAAATATTTAAATTTCCATCCACATCTGTGTCATTGTTGGTAATATTGAAAATTACGGCTATGTCTTCATCGGTTGAAGTGGTATCATTCAAAGCAACTGGTACATCGTTTATAGGAATAACCGTGATGAACAAAGTATCCGTAACACAAATTGAAGGCAATGGAATTCCCCCGTCGCAAACGGTGTAAACAACCGTGTCTATACCATTAAAATTCAAAGGTGGTGTGTACGTAATGGTTCCACCCGGATTAATGGTTACAACAACTCCTTGCGTTGAAGGTCCGGCGGTAGTAATCGTCACGACGGTGCCATCTGGGTCAATATTATTGGCCGTTAGTATTGGTGAAACTGTCGCTGACGCATCTTCATTTAATGTCATCGTTTCGTTTCCTTGCGAAGGTGAATCGTTGACCGGTGTTACCGTGATAAACAAGGTATCATTTACGCAGATTGCTGGAAGCGGCGTTCCACTATCGCAAACCGTATAAATGATGGTGTCAATTCCATTAAAATTAGCTGGTGGTGTATACGTAATCGTTCCACCCGGATTAATAGTAACAACAACTCCTTGGGTAGAAGGACCAGCAGAAGAAATATATACTGTGGTTCCATCTGGGTCAATATTATTCGAAATTAAAACAGGAGAAACAGTCGAAGAAGCGTCCTCGACCAAAGTCATGTTTTCATTGCCCTGTGATGTGGTGTCATTTACAGCTAAAACCGTAAAACTTATTAAAGCCGTATCACAGGCTCCTGCGGCATCACATAACTCATATAGAATGGTCGCTGTACCATTGAAATTATTCGCTGGGTCAAACGAAACCACGCCTGTCGTGGGGTTGTATGTCCAAACGCCAGTTCCATCAGTATAACTTGTTTGTATGCCGATTGCAGGATCCAAATCTATCGTAAATTGACCAGAACCGTTGGTTGGTGCCGTTGGATTTCCGTCAGGATCTGTATCATTTAATAGAATCTGAACAGTGCCATTCGCTTCATCTTCCAATAAAGCCGGAGTCACATAATCTCCATTTGCAATTGGTGTGTCATTTACAGAGGTAACTGTAATGAACAAGGTATCGTTTACACAGATGGCTGGTAATGGAGTTCCGCTATCACAAACGGTGTAAATGATGGTATCTATGCCATTGAATCCAACAGGTGGCGTGTAGATTAACGTTCCGCCTGAATTGATGATTACCACAACACCTTGTGTTGACGGTCCTGCGGACGTTATGGTAACAATTGTCCCGTCTGGATCAATATTATTGGAAGTTAAAACAGGTGTGATGGTTGCTGGAGCGCCTTCCAAAAGGGTCATGGTTTCATTTCCTTGTAACGGCGCATCATTGACTGGCGAAACGTTGAAGGTGATTAACGCGGTATCGCAAGCACCTTGTGGATCACAAAGTGTGTAGATAATGGTTGCTGTTCCATTAAAATTAAGAGCAGGATCAAACGTTACGTCTCCTGTTGTAGCATCGTACGACCAAAAACCTGTAGCATTTGTAAACGTAGTTTGTACACCAACCGATGGATTCAAATCCACCGTAAATAGGCCCAAACCATTTGTAGGAACCGTTGGATTACCATCTGTATCCGTATCGTTGCTGATAATTTGAACTGTTCCATTCGCACCATCTTCTATCAGGGTAACTAAACCAAAGTCACCGTTCGCAATCGGTGCATCGTTAACGGGTGTTACTGTAATAAACAAGGTATCATTTACACAAATTGCTGGCAATGGGGTTCCACTATCACAAACGGTATAAACTAGCGTGTCGATACCGTTAAAATTCGCCGGAGGCGAGTAGGTAATCGTTCCACCTGCATTGATGATTACTACCACTCCTTGGGTCGAAATGCCCGCCGCCGAAACCGTCAGAATCGTACCATCAGGATCAATATTATTGGTGGTTAGATTCGGAGAAACAGTCCCTGGTGAATCTTCAGCCACGGTCATGGTTTCATTTCCTTGCGAAGGAGCGTCATTCACAGGTGTTACTACAAAAGTAATTAACGCAGTGTCACAAGCACCACTTGCGTCACAAAGCTGATATGGAATAACAGCAGAACCATTGTAATTCAATGCTGGATTAAATGTTACAAATCCGGAAGCAGGATTGTAAGTCCAAACCCCTGTTCCCCCTGCAATATCGTTGAAAGTCAAATCGATTGTCAAAGTGGATGGATCTAAATCTATCGTAAATTGACCAACACCATTCGTTGGCACAGTTGGATTACCATCCAAATCGGTATCGTTGACAACGATTTGAACCGACCCATTTGCTCCGTCCTCAATTAACGAAGTGGTAGCGAAATCGCCATTGGCAATCGGTGCAGAGTTGGAAATTCCTGGCGAAACAGACACGGTATTATTAGCAGGTATTGGATCTGGTTGATCACCAGAAATAGTAGCTGTATTTGTTAAATTACCACTGGCCAAAACATGTGCATACACCAACATCGTTTGGTTATTTATTCCAACCGTTGCGGACAAAGACCCAATTGTCCAAATTCCACCGCTATAGGTTCCCACGGATGTTACTACGGAATCCAAGCTATAACCTGAAGGAAGTGGATCTAAAATCGTTACGCCTGTTGCATTACTTTGCCCCTGATTGGTTGCTGTAACTGTAAATTCAATTTGCGAACCAACTGTTGGATTTAATGGGCTATATGTTTTTGAAACAGCCAAATTCGAAACTTGGGTAACAAATACTTTTGCTGTATCCACATTATCAGTTGTCACAGGGTCACCAATCGGTGAACTTACATTTGCTGTATTTATATAATCAGCTTCCAATCCATTTGGAACTACAATTGCTGAGATGAGCAAACTTTCAAAACCTCCGCTTGCAATAGTACCAACGTTCCAACTATGGGTTGACGGATTATAAAGTCCAGCTGGAATACTTGAAACATAGGTAAATCCAGCAGGTAAAGTATCGTATACAATTACTCCGGTAGCCGTGCTTGGTCCATTGTTCGTTACTAAGATTCCGAATTCTACGGTAGTACCAACATTTGCAACAATTGGACCCACTGATTTTTGGATGGATAAATTGGCTACTGGCACTGGACTTGGCGTAACACATCCCGTGTTATTCGCTGAATTCGGGTCAACTTGATTTCCAGTAATTGAAGCACAATTGATGTAATTTCCGTTCGCATTTACCACGGCAACAATTTGAACAGAAGTCGTGGTCAAACCACTATTCAAGGTTCCTATTGGCCAGGTAAACGTATTGTTTCCTGTATTATACGTTCCAACTCCCGCAGGAATTGTGTTTACAAAAGTATATCCGGTAGGCATAACGTCTGTCACAATTACTCCAGAGGCATTACTTGGACCAGCATTATTGGCTGTTAACGTAAACGTGACATTTGAGCCTACAACAGGCGTTCCCGCACTCATTGTTTTCGTAACATTCAAATCCGTTTGTGGAATTGGAGTAATGGTGGCTGCGCAAGCACGGTTGTTTGTCAAATTAGGATCAAAAACAGAACTTGAAACATTGGCGCAATTCGTATAAATTCCCGAAGGCTTAACGGTAGCTGTTATCGTAAATACGGCAGAGGCACCACTCGCCAGGGTCAATGCAGACGAAGGTGTAAACTGCCAAATGTTGGCCCCACCTGTATTATACGTCATACCCGCTGGAGCCGTAGAACTCACATACAAATAGCCACTTTTCAACGTATCTCTTACAACAACATTTGTAGCTGAACTTGGACCATTGTTCGTTACCGTAATGGTAAACGTCACGTTGGCTCCCACAATTGGGGTTGTTGAACTCACTGATTTTGAAATGGTCAAATCGGCGGCTGAAGTAGGAATAGGTGTTACGGTTGCACTATTGTTGCCTGAATTCGGGTCGGCAACCGACGACGTAATCGTGGCTGTGTTGCTGTAAGGTCCGGTTGCTAAAACATTGCAAACAATTGTCAATGTGGCATTGGCGCCGCTATTCAAGGAAAATCCATTCCAAGTAACTGTTTGACCAATTGTTGAAATTGAACCAATTGAAGGTGAAACGGCTGGTAAGCCTGAAACCGTGTAACCAGCTGGAATCACATCTGTGACAACTATACCTGTGGCGTTACTCAAACCAGCATTGGAGGCTGTAATTGTAAAGGTGACTGTTCCGCCTACTACTGGTGTCATGGAAGAAGCAACTTTCGTGATAGAAAGGTCAGCCTGAGCTATTGGCGTTGGTATAACAGTAGAAGTATTATTTCCTGAATTCGGGTCTGGAACACTCGACGTTACTGTGGCTGTATTCGAATAGGCATTCGTTGCAGTTACGTTACAGGTTATACTCAATATAGCGTTTGCTCCACTATTCAGAGTAAACCCATTCCAAGTAATCGTTTGACCCGAAACATTGACTGTTCCAATAGCTGGAGAGGCAACCGGTGTTCCTGAAATAGTATATCCTGCTGGAATAATATCTGTAACGGAAATTCCTGTTGCTGTACTTCCATTTGTAGCGTTAGCAACTGTCAAGAAAAACTGAACAGTCCCTCCTACAATTGGCGTCGAATTTGAAGTTGTTTTTACGATGCTCACATCCGCGCTTGGAGCAACCGAAAGTGTTGTTGTTCCAGAGGTTAGGTTGGAACAAATGTAGGTTGGACTTGTAATCAATACTCTAAATTGATTGCCGTTGCTTGCAATTGGCACATTGGTCAAATCAAGAGAAGCCGATGTCGCACCAGAATAACTTGGTGAAGAACCTCCATTGGAAACATTGGACCAAGTTGACCCTCCGTTTGTGCTTATTTGCCATTGGTAAGCCAATCCAGACCCTGTAGCTACTACTGATATATTACCAGCAGCGCCTGAAGGAATAAATAAGGTCGTAACCGGTTGAGTAGAAATATTTGCCGCTGTTCCTGGGGTGGTTACATTGGCATTCGTACCTGTGTATCCATTTAAAACGTTCGTACCCGTTACAATACCATTTACGCTGACTACTGTGGGATTATTTCCTAGAATACCATTGTTATTTTGATCGGTAAATCCAGCCTCCAACACGTCAAAACAACCATCGGCGTCTGAATCCAAATTCAAATAATTTGGCGTGCCATTTGAACCGAAATCCAATGGAGTTGTTCCGGCACCAGCTGAAGTCGGAATACCATTTGAAGCAGAATTGTTGACGTTGTCATCATCATCATTGGCCGTTCCATTGTTATCGGAATCCACACCACCCGCTTCGATTACATCAAAGATTCCATCGTTATCGGAATCCAAATCGAATTCATTGATAATACCATCCTTATCGAAATCGTACCGATCATCAACACTGTCTCCGTTGACATCTACGAATCCTACTGCAGTTGGATCGAGGTAATTTAAAATCCCATCACCATCCGCATCTGCTAATGCATCCGGTAAACTTCCATTTTCTACAGCGTCTAAAATACCGTCGTTGTCATCATCCAAATCAATAATATCCGCAACACCGTCATTGTCGTGATCATTGAAAATGGCATCACGCCAATCCACATTTCCACCCGCCTGGGCATCCATATCCACATCTGGAAAATTATCGTATTGCGTATTGTCATAAATACCATTCACATCGGCATAACCGATTGTAGCATCTGTTGTATTATCCAAACCATCGTTGTCCGAATCGAGACCGGTCAAAGTTATTCCTGCCTCAGATGTGTCATTCCCACCTTCGTTATCCGAATTTAAATCTTTGTAATCTGGATTATCAACTCCATCTGTATTGACAGGTATCAATCCACCCAATGCAAAATAACTCGGGTAAACTCCTTGACTATTGATGGTTCCTGTCGGTGTTACATAACCCATGGTTGTTTGTGCCTCAATGTTATCAGGAATTCCATCGTTGTCTGTATCCAAATCAAATTGATTGATAATGCCATCCCCGTCAAAATCATAACCGTCATTCACTCCATCAAAATTCACATCAATGAATCCTGCTGCCGACGGGTCAATAAAATTTGGAATTCCATCACTGTCTGTATCTGCCAACGGATCTGGATATCCTGTGTATTCTACTACATCATAAATACCATCGTTGTCGTCATCCAAATCTAGGTTGTCTGCAATTCCATCATTGTCATTATCACAAGTTGGCAAGGTCAGAGATAAGGTATTTGAAAACACATCCGATGCGTAAAACCAAGTATTAATTGTACGATTGTTTCCATAATCATCACAAAGAGCTCCCAAAGTGGAAGAACCTTGTGTACCCGAAGCAGCTGGAACCGCCAAACCAGGATTACTCCCGTCCCATGCGTGCGCAGGACCTGGTACACCTTGGTACAAACCACTTTGATTGATTCCTCCTACAGTCGAATTTTCTTCTTGGTTGATACAAGTTCCAAAAGGCGTCAAGGAAGAATCATCCCAATACAAAGGTCTATTCCCAGTTGCCGGGAATATACCGGTAACCGAAAGCCCTCCCGTATTCAATTCCGCATCATAGATAGGTAGATTGGTTCTGCCCTGAAAAAGTACAGCGGTTACCAATGCAGTGAAGTTGGCAGGCAAAGGATTCCCCAAACCATCCAAACCATTCCATAAAAAGACGTTGTTTCCAGCTGGCTGACCAAACTCTTGCAATAAAATATCGGTTGTTCCGGCTTGATATCCAGCTGTACCGTTGATATCAATCAACAAACTGATATCACCCGGCTGATCCTTGTAATATGGAATAAAGTAACTTCCTGTACAACCAAATATATTTTGTGTGATGGCCGCCGTACCAATCGTACCATCTGGAAAAGCGACATCATCTGGATCTGTCAAGAAGACTTTGTAGCCGTTTGAAATGGTGGGTGCACCAGTATTTGAATTAATTGATTTTCGGTCATTTACAAAATTTCCAGAATTTCCAATCCCATCGTAATTCATAGCTACTCGATACGCCAAGGGTCGAAAGCCAAATTGGTAATTTACTTGCAATTTGAATGCATCAGGCGTGTAAGCAATGAATTTTCCAGTAAATGAACTCGTTAACGATTGCTGAAAATTTCCAGACGTCAGATTGGTGGTTACCAAACTCCACTCCTTGCTCCACAAACGACCTATCGATTGACCATTGGTTGCAGTGGAAATTGTTAAATCAAAGAGCGGGAAGGTAACTCGACCATTTACTGTCACATCTGCCGTTGTTCCCCCATTGTTGCTCGAATACAACTCGATGTAAAAATCACCGTTGGTCGCTGGATTAAAAACAAATGGGTTGTATCCCGTTGGCGCTCCACCTGCAATGTTGGGTCCAGCATAAGCTTGAGCATAGGTTGAGATAAAACCAGGTCCAGCGGATACGGGAATCAGGGTTGGACCAGCAACTTGAGTTCCTGCCGCGTTGAAGATTCGGTAATAGACATTGTTTTTTAAAGTGGTAAGATTATTGTCGTAGGTACGTGGTTGAAAACCAAAATAAAGGAATTCAGTCGCATTGTTGAGAATTGTAAATCGCAATCGTTTGCTATCAGCAGCATTTCGGTACGGACCAGCGCCGATATCAGGAGCAGAGAGTAAAGCAGTCCCGTTTACGCTGTTCGTTGGCGATACTTGACGGGTACCATCTGCCAAGAGATAAGTGGATGAAAATATTGATAAAAAAACAACGGCGGCCGTTATCCCCTTGAAAGTAGATTTAAAAAATTCCATACAATGAATCTGTCTCTTTTGTTTTCAATAAGTACTGAATGGAACTTTTAGTTTTCATAGTAAAGCGTCCATTTTAATCAAAGTTTTTCGCCAACCTATCATGAACCAACCTTCGGCATTAGGAGCCTAAGCATTTAGCTTTCCGTAGTTTGAACAAAATGCAAACAACCAAAATTCAATCCGGATTCAGAAAAAATGGATTTTTTTAGTACTTACTGTTTTACGTAGTAAGTGTTGAAAAACCCCTATTCCCTATTAAACAGAACCGATTTGGTTATCTATTTGCACCGACAAAAATCCATTAAATAAATGAAAGGACAAAATTTTATCACCATCAATTTGTTATAAACTTTACGTTGTTTATACAAACCCCATTAACACTAGGTTTCAGGAAATATCTTCCAAAAACACTGAAAACACTTTTTGTTTTTTCCCAAAAAAACAAAATCAAAAGTCTACCACTTTTTACCACAAATTTAAAATCCTTATTTTTCAAGCCTTTTAAAACAAAAATGTAACCAATTTCAATTAACATTCGTAGGAGTTATCAACAAATTGTATATTTGTGGTAAGAAGTGGTAAAAAATCCGCTAATTTTACTCATTCATAATTGTTATGTTCGGTTTAGTAGGAGAATATGAGGTAAAGCTCGACAACAAAGGTCGATTTATGTTTCCAGCGCATTTGCGGAAGCAGCTTTCTCCTGCTGCCCAAGAAAATTTCATGCTTAACAAAGGATTTGAAGATTGTTTAACGCTTTACCCCATGAACGAATGGGAAAAACTAAGCGAGAAACTCTCCAAATTGAATTTGTTCAAACCAAAGAACAGAATGTTCTACCGCCTCTTTCATCAAGGAGCCAAAAACATTTCACTCGATTCCGTCGGAAGGATTTTAATTCCTGTAGGGCATTTGGAACGAGTAGGTCTGGACAAAGAAGCCATGATCATTGCTTACAATGATCGAATTGAAATTTGGGATAAAACCAAATACTTTGACCTCATCGAAGGGAACATAACAGATTTCGCCGATTTGGCGGATGAAGTAATGGGTAACTTGGATGGAGAAGAATAACGACGCATATCATATTCCTGTAATGTTGGACGAATGTCTAAATGGATTGAACATCAATCCTGATGGCATTTACGTTGATGTCACTTTCGGAGGTGGCGGTCATTCCAAAGCTATTTTCGAGCGACTTTCCTCAAAAGGAAAGCTTATTGTTTTCGACCAAGATCCTGACGCGAAAGCAAATGCATGGCAAGCCGATAATTTCTTTTTCATAGAAAGCAACTTTGCTTTTATTTCCAATCACCTTAAGCTTTTAAAAATTCCTTACGTGGATGGTATTCTTGCCGATCTGGGCGTTTCTTCTCATCAGTTTGACGAAGGCACACGCGGATTTTCCATTCGTAGCAACGACGAGTTGGACATGCGAATGAATCAAAAAGCAGCCTTCAGTGCAAAAGAATTGATCAACGAATACGAACCGGAAAATTTGGCTCGGATCTTTAACCAATATGGTGAAATTAAATCTCCCATGCGCATTGCTCGTGACATTATTGGTGCCCGAAATTCTAAAAAAATTGAAACAACTGGCGACTTAATTGCCATCCTAGAGCCACATGCACCCAAATACAAGGAGCACAAATTTTACGCGCAAATTTTTCAAGCGATTCGGATTGAAGTAAACGACGAAATGAAAGTCTTGGAAGATTTCTTGGTTCAAACACCCGATGTTTTATCCGATGGCGGACGACTCGTTGTGATGTCCTACCACTCATTGGAAGATCGTCTGGTGAAAAATTTCATGAAAAGAGGCTCGTTGGATGGAAAAATAGAAAAAGACTTTTTTGGAAATATTTTAAAACCCTTCACGGAAATCAATCGACATCCCATTGAAGCAGAAGAAAGTGAAACTGCAATAAACAAAAGAGCCCGAAGCGCAAAACTTAGAATTTCAGAACGGAATGGCAGAAAATGAAATCATAGAGAAAACGAAAGAAACGGAGGGAAAGGTGAAAAAAGAACCGACCAAAAAGTCGACTTCTGGCAAAAGCACCACACTCATGCAAATCATCAATGGTGATTTCTTGACGAAAGAATTTGTGATCAACAACTTAACCTTCATTTTCTACTTCATTTTTCTATTGATACTGCTCGTTGGGAAAGGTTATTACGACAAACAGCTCACAAGCGAAGTAGACAAAACCCAAAAAGAACTGAATGACTTGATGGGAGATTACGTTGCTAAAAAGGCGCAATTAGAGGAAGAGACAAAAAGAATTACGTTGGTAAGAGAATTGGAACCAAGAGGATTGAAAGAAACCGTTAACCCAACCAAGGTTATCAGAATTAGAAAATAAATTTGAAAGACAGAAAAGACATATTTTGGAGAGCTTACATCATTTACTTCGGTTTTGTGCTGTTGATGATTGTTGTGTTCACCAATACCGTTTCATTGCAATTGCAAGGAAAGAAAAATGTCTTTTCGTTATCGGATACAGCTGAAAACAAAATTCCTACTCGTCTTGCAAAGAAATTGCCGCGCAGAGGTGAAATTTTGGATGCCGATCGCAATCCGCTCGTAACTTCAGTTTCTTTCTACGACATCCACATGGATCCTACCGTGATTAAACAAAAATTGTTTGATGACGAAATCTCGGGATTAAGCCGCGAATTGTCTCGTTTGTTCCAAAACATGTCTGCGCGTGAATACGAGATGTACATCCGCCGTGCTCGAAACAATGGAAATCGCTATTTGCTCATCAAACACAAAGCCACCAGCGACGAGCGAAAAAAATTGAAAACATTCCCAATTTTTGACAAAGGTCGATTGGCCGGTGGTTTAATCGATACAGACGAATCCATCAGCAGAAAAAGACCGCAAGGTGAACTGCTCAAACGAACTCTTGGCTACGTTCAAAAAAATGCAGATGGAACAGAATTACGTGTTGGAATTGAAGGTGCCTACAACGAATACCTTAATGGTGAAGAAGGTGCAGAAATTGAACAGAGAATTTCTACGGGTTGGAAAAAAACAGGTCAAATCGTTAAAAATGCCGTGGAAGGTGCTGACGTTGTTACTACCATCAACACAGAGATTCAAGAGGTAGCGCATTCAGAATTGTACCGCCAATTGGCCAATCAAGGAGCTAAAAATGGTACCGCTATCGTAATGGATGTAAAAACAGGTCACGTGAAAGCCATTGCCAATCTTACCCGCGGAAAAGATGGCAACTACTACGAATCCTACAATTATGCAATCGGAACGAAAGAGGTTCCTGGGTCCACGTTCAAATTAGCTTCTTTGATGGCTGCTTTGGAAGATAAAAAAATAAAATTGACGGATACAGTTTACGCAGATGGCGCCTACCAGTTTTACGATGCGACTTTGAAGGATTCCAAAGTCGGTGGGTACGGTAAAATTTCCATTCAATCCGCATTCGAACATTCCTCAAACGTGATTTCTAAAGTAATTTTCAATGCTTACAGAAACGAACCTGAAACTTTCATCAAACGACTCAAATCATTTGGGCTTGGAAGTCCACTTGGAATTGACCTAGAAGGTGAACCAACACCAACGCTTTACGAACCCGGTACCAAAATGTGGTCGGGAATTTCCTTGGCCTGGATGGCAATCGGATATGAAGTGCAGCAAACACCTTTGCAAACATTGGCTTTCTACAACGCCGTTGCCAACAATGGACGACTAGTCCGCCCCTTATTCGTTAGTGAAATAAGAAGAAATGGAGAAGTAATTAAACGATTTGATCCCGTAACGCTCAAATCCAAAATCTGCTCAGACGGCACATTGAAGGTATTGAAAAAAAGTTTGGAAGGCGTTATTCTTCGAGGAACAGGGTCCGCTTTGCAATCCGCTTATTTCCAAATTGCCGGCAAAACTGGAACGGCCCGAATTTTGAATTCAGACCTTCGCTACGGAAATCGTGGTGAAGAAAAATACCAAGCTTCCTTCGTTGGTTACTTCCCTGCTCAAGACCCATTGTATTCTTGTATTGTCGTTATTTCTGCACCAACAAAAGATATTTACGGCGCTTCTGTTTCTGGGACCGTTTTCAGCGCGATTGCTAACAAAGTATACGCTTCTACTCTCCGCTACCACGAAGCCGTAAACGAAAAAGCAAGATTGAAAGGCGAAATGCCCGTCTCCATCAATGGATACCGCAACGATATTCAAAAAGTCTTAAACCAATTCCGCATTCCCTACTCTAAAAAAAATCAGGACGAATGGGTAAACACGAAAGCGGATAAAAATGAAATTTTATTCCAATCCCGTCCGACAACGAAAAAAGTCATGCCAAACGTGGTGGGTTTATCCGCAAAAGATGCGGTTTACTTAATTGAAGCTTGTGGCATGAATGCCTATGTACAAGGATATGGAATTGTAAGCCAACAATATCCGAGACCTGGCGCTATGATTTACAAAGGCGGAACTGCAGAAATAGTAATGAAATAATGATGAAACTAAAAGACATATTCCAAACCATTCCGACACTCAATGAAAATTGGGACGGCGAAACGGTCGTGTCTAAACTTTCTTTCGACTCGAGAGAAGTGGATGAAAAGACCCTGTTTTTTGCAATTGTTGGTCATGCTACAGACGGACACAAATACCTTCAACAAGTCATCGACAGCGGATGCAAAAACATCGTCGTTCAAGGCGACATCACCTTTTCTGGAATCAATTGCATTCAGGTAAAAGATTCGGCATCTTCCTTGGCCATTGGCGCACATAACTTCTTTGGAAAACCATCTGAAAAACTAACGATGGTTGGCGTAACAGGCACCAATGGAAAAACTACGACAACCACTTTGTTACACAACTTGTTCTTGTCAATGGGTTACCAAGCAGGTTTATTGTCTACCGTTGTTAATAAAGTAGGCACAGAAGAAGTTCCTTCAACGCATACAACGCCAAATCCAATCGCACTGGCCGAATTGTTAAGCAAAATGGTAGCAAAAGGTTGTTCACATGTCTTCATGGAAGTTAGTTCACATGCTTTGCACCAAAAAAGAACGGCTGCTTTGAATTTTGATGTAGCTGTGTTTACCAATATTACGCACGACCATCTTGACTACCACAATACCTTTTTAGAATATTTGAACGTCAAAAAATCGTTGTTTGACAATCTTTCAAAAGAAGCTTTTGCCTTGGTGAATATCGATGACAAAAACGGTCAAATTATGTTGCAAAATACCAAAGCAACAAAAGCTTCCTACGCGCTCAAAACAAACTGTGATTTCAAAGGAAAAGTAATTGAAAATGAATTAACTGGATTGGTTTTACAGATCAATGGAACGGAAGTTTACACGCAGTTAATTGGTGAATTCAATGCCTACAATTTATTGGCAGTTTACGGAGTAACGCAGTTGCTCGAAATAGACAGTTTGGAAGTGCTGACCGCTATCAGTCAATTGAAATCTGTTGATGGACGATTTGAATTTTTCAAAAGCGAGAAAAACATCACGTGCATTGTAGATTACGCTCACACACCCGATGCACTTGAAAATGTATTGAAAACCATTTCCACCTTTAAAAAAGAAGGAAATCGTGTCATCACTTTAGTGGGTTGTGGTGGTGACCGTGACCGAACGAAACGTCCGAAAATGGCTGCAATCGCATCAAGAATGAGCAATCAAACCATTTTGACCTCTGACAATCCAAGAACAGAAAACCCATTGGCGATTTTGGAGGAAATGGAAGCAGGAATTCCAGCTGAAAACAGTGCAAAAAATATAACGCTGAGTGATCGAAAAGAAGCCATCAAATTGGCTATTTCACTCGCGCAAACCAATGACATCTTGCTTATAGCAGGAAAAGGACATGAAAAATACCAAGAAATCAATGGTGTGAAACACCCATTTGACGACTTGGCAATAGCGAAAGAATTATTTACCAAAATGAAGAAATAATGTTGTATTACTTGTTCCATTATTTAGACAAATTTGATTTTCCAGGTGCCGGATTGTTTGACTACATATCCTTTCGGGCAGCCATGGCCTTAATTTTATCTTTGATTATTTCCATCGTTTTTGGAAAAAAGATTATTGGCTTGTTGCGCAAACAGCAAATCGGTGAAACGGTGCGTGATTTAGGTCTAGAAGGACAAATGGAAAAATCAGGCACACCCACCATGGGCGGTTTGATGATTCTTGCTGCAATACTTATTCCAACCTTGCTCTTGGCCAAATTGCACAACATTTATGTAATCACGATGTTGATCGCCACGGTTTGGTTGGGCTTCATCGGTTTTCTCGACGATTATATCAAAGTTTTCCGTAAAAACAAAAAAGGATTGGCTGGCAAATTCAAAGTGATTGGTCAAATCGGTGTTGGTATCATTGTTGGATCCATCCTTTATTTTTCAGACGATGTGCAAGTACACAAGAGAGTTCCTGCTTCTTATGTTCTTTCTGCGGATGAAGAAGTCGTTACGGACTTACATACCAATTTTAAAATTGAGGATGATACGAAATGGATTCGTACGCGCGACATGACCACGACCATCCCATTCTTCAAAAGCAACGAATTCAATTACAATTGGTTCATTGGCGATAGTCAAAAAAGCTACGGTTGGTTGATTTTCATTCCTGTCGTTATTTTTATCGTGATTGCTGTTTCTAACGGCGCCAACATGACGGATGGCTTGGACGGCTTAGCCACAGGTTCTTCAGCCATCATCGGATTGGCTTTAGCCGTTTTCGCCTACATCAGTTCCAATGTCCGTTTTTCAGATTATCTAAATGTAATGTACATTCCGTTCGCAGAAGAAATGGTGATTTTCATATCAGCATTTGTTGGTGCTTGCATCGGATTTTTGTGGTACAATTCTTATCCTGCGCAAATATTCATGGGAGATACCGGTTCTTTGGCACTGGGAGGAATTATTGCCGTATTCGCCATTTCCATCCGAAAAGAATTGTTGATTCCAGTGCTTTGCGGCGTGTTCTTGGTTGAAAATCTTTCCGTGATTCTACAAGTAGGCTATTTCAAATTGACCAAGCGGCGCTTTGGAGAAGGACGGCGTATTTTTCTCATGGCTCCTTTGCATCATCATTATCAGAAAAAAGGCATTCACGAAGCCAAAATCGTTAGTCGATTCTGGATCGTTGGAATTCTTTTGGCTGTATTCACCATCGTAACCTTGAAGTTGAGATAATGTCATTCCACGGTCAAAATATCGCAATTTTAGGCGCTGGCGAAAGTGGTGTTGGTGCGGCTATTCTAGCGAAAGCCAAAGGTTTGGACGTATTTGTTTCAGACAAAGGCTTGATCAAAGAAGAATACCGTCAAAAACTCATCGAATACAACATTGAATTCGAAGAAGGACAGCACACCGAAGAGAGAATTCTTGCAGCGGATTGCATCGTAAAATCTCCTGGAATTCCTTCGACGATTCCTTTGATCAAAAAGTACTTGACTTTGCGCAAAAAAGTGCTGTCGGAAATCGAATTCGCAGCTCCTTATACCAAAGCCAAAACAATTTGTATTACAGGAAGCAACGGCAAAACCACCACAACCATGATGATACACCACATTCTCAAAAAAGCGGGAATCAAGGTAGGATTAGCAGGAAATGTAGGTTTTAGCTTCGCAAAACAAGTGGCAGAAGAAAATTACGATTGGTACGTAATCGAATTGAGCTCATTTCAATTGGAAGAAATGTTTGATTTCCGTGCCGACATTGCCATTTTAACCAACATCACACCGGATCATTTGGACCGCTACAAGTATGAAATGCAATTGTATGTGGACGCCAAATTTAGAATCCTTCAAAACCAAACGGAGAATGACTGGTTCATCTACAATTTTGATGACCCTATCATTCAAGCAGAAATAGCAAAACGCAAACCCATTGCGCAAATGGCTCCTTTTTCTCTTACAACAAAACAAGAGAATGGCGGCTATTTGGAGAACGAAGAACTTATTATCAATATCCAAAATCAATTTACTATGTCAATCCACGATTTAGCATTAAAGGGCAAACACAACGCCCAAAACTCACTTGCATCCGGAATTGCAGCGAGAATTTTAGAAATCAGAAATGAGTCCGTACGCGAGTCTTTGGCTGATTTCATCAACGTCGAACACCGCATGGAATTCGTTGCTAAAGTACATGGCATTGAATTCATCAACGACTCCAAAGCAACGAACATCAATAGTTCCTGGTTCGCTTTGGAATCGATGGACAAACCTACTGTTTGGATCGTTGGTGGTGTAGACAAAGGGAACGACTATTCAGAGTTGGTCGATTTAGTCAATGAGAAAGTGAAAGCGATCATTTGCTTGGGTGAAAACAACCAAAAAATCATTGATGCATTCAGTGATGTAGTAGAAACCATCGTTGAAGCCAATTCAGCTATGGAAGCTGTTGCTTATGGTTACCGTTTGGCCTCCAAAGATGAAACCGTATTACTTTCTCCCGCTTGTGCAAGTTTCGACTTATTCGAAAACTATGAAGACAGAGGAAATCAGTTTAAAAACGCAGTAAGAGCCCTGTAATATGAAAACAAGACACGAAGCACACGTAAATTCGGCTTTGCAATTGATGCAAGCTCGAAAAGAGGCTTTGGATCGCATGAACAAAGTTCAAATGCGACCTCACGGCAAAGTATTGGGCAAGGATTTATTTTCTTGGTTCGGTAATAACTTGGAGGATCTTTTACAAACGATTGCTTCTTTTCCAGACCCAATTCATTGGGTAGCAAAGAAAGATGAAGTTTTACATGTTTTAGCCGAAAAGGAAAGCTTGTTGACAAAATTAGGATCCATCATCGTTTACGATAGTGCCAAATTTGAGTTGCCTGCGAGTTGGGCAAACAAATTACCCACGTATATTGCCGTATCAAGTATGGAAGATGCCTTGATTATGTCCGTTACGCTTCCTCGTCAAAAAAGTGTTATGCTTCTTACCGGAAATCTAGCCGACGGAAAAGACAACGAACAACAAATTGAAGATTTCATAAGCGCTTATCGCTCCATTTAATGAATGAATATTTAAAATATCTAAAAGGTGACCGTGTCATCTGGATCATCACTTTGTTGATGCTTGCCTTTTCATTGGTGAGTGTATACAGCTTTGTACCGATTCTGGTGAAAATTGAGGGAGGTACCCCTTTTAAGTATTTGTTCAAACATTTTATTTACGTGCTGATTGCTTTGGGAACCATGATTTGGCTTTCCAGAAAGGATCCGAAATACTTCTCAATGCTGTCCAAGGTGGCGTTCTATTTCGCCATTGCCCTACTCTTGTTTACCGTCTTTTTTGGCACAAGGGTCAATGGAGCCGGACGTTGGGTGAAAATTCCATTTGTTGGATTAACCTTCCAATCTTCCGATTTTGCAAAACTTGCTTTGATCGTCTACTTGTCTCGATTAATGGTGAAAAAAAGTCAGGTCATGAACGACTGGCGAAAGGGCTTTTGGCCCATCATGCTGCCGATTATTATCATATGTGGATTGATAGTAAAAGATAATTTCTCGACAGCCGCTTTGTTATTCATGATCAGCATTTTCATGTTATTTCTAGGCAAAGTACCGTTCAGCAAAATTGGCATTGTTCTCGGAAGTGGGGTGATCTTTTTATCCGTAGTTGTAAGTATTCACAAAGCTGCTCCTGAATTGGGAATATTGCCGCGATATGAAACGTGGGAAAACAGGATTCTCAATCGAATGGATGACGAGAAAAACGTGGCGGCTAACGCACAAGCCTTGAATGCTCAATTGGCCATTTACAACGGAGGAATCTTGGGGCAAGGTGTTGGAGACGGCAAATTAAAAGAATATCTTCCTGAAGCTTACGCCGATTTCTACTACGCCAGTTTTGTGGAAGAATTCGGCTTAATCTCTTCCTTGTTTTTGATTTTAACCTACTTAATCTTACTCTACAGGATCATCAAAATAGGGTTGAATTCCAAAAATATGTTTCAGACTTATGTAAGCCTTGGTATTGGCATTTTATTGCTCACTCAAGCTTCAATAAATATGTTGGTTTGCACAGGCGTTTTCCCGGTAACGGGACAAAACATGCCGCTCCTCGCCATGGGTGGTTCTGCGTTGATCATGACCTGTGTAGCGCTGGGCATTGTTCAAAGTATTGCGCACAGTCAACTTACTGCAAAAGAAATTAAAGAATGAAATTAGAACGCGTTATTATTTCAGGTGGAGGAACAGGTGGACACATCTTTCCCGCGGTGGCAATTGCCGACGAAATCAAAGCGAATTACCCAGATGTGAACATCCTTTTCATCGGGGCTAAAGGCAAAATGGAAATGGAAAAAGTTCCAGCTGCCGGTTATAAAATCGAAGGACTTGATATTCGTGGATTCCAACGCAAACTCACCTTGTCTAATTTCGCCCTTCCTTTTAAAATCATTTCAAGTTTATGGAAAGCGCGACGAATCATCAAAAAATTCAATCCGCAAGTCGTAATTGGGGTTGGTGGATACGCTTCCGGACCTACGCTTGAAATGGCAAATTTATTGGGCATTCCTACTTTATTGCAAGAACAGAATTCTTACCCCGGCAAAACCAATCGCATTCTGGCCAAAAAAGCAAAAGCAATTTGCGTGGCGTATGACAATTTAGAAGCTGTTTTTGGTAAAGAAAAGTTGCATTTCACAGGTAATCCCGTCCGACTTTCAGCCATTCCAACCGACAAAAATCAAGCAGAGGCAAGAACGAGAATCGGTCTTGACCCTGAAAAACCGTGCGTTTTTATCATGGGCGGAAGTTTGGGTGCAAAAACCCTGAACGATTCTATGGTGAAACAATTGGACAATCTCGAAAATAGCGGTTCTCAATTCCTTTGGCAAGTGGGGCAATATTACTATGAATCCTTGCACGAAGAATTGAAATCAAAAAACCTGAAAAATATTCATTACAGTGCTTTCATTCAAAACATGTCAGATGCCTACAATGCCGCAGATGTGATCATTTCCCGTGCTGGCGCATTGTCCGTATCCGAACTTTGCTTGGTCGGAAAACCAATTATTCTTGTTCCTTCTCCGAACGTAGCCGAAGATCACCAAACGAAAAATGCCATGGCTTTGGTATCTAAACAGGCAGCCATTTTGGTCAAAGACAGCGATGCTAGAGAAACACTGGTACCGACACTTCTTGCTTTGCTAAAAAATCAAGCCCAACAGGAAGAGTTATCCGAAAACATTTTGAAACTCGGAAAAAACCTGGCTACCAAAGATATTTTGAAAGTAATCGAAACAATCGCACGCAAGTGAACCAACTCGACAAAATAGCACTCAACGATTTTTCTCAAGTTTATTTCTTGGGAATTGGAGGCATCGGAATGTCTGCGTTGGCCAAGTACTTTCTTTCAGAAAACAAAGTGGTGTTGGGTTATGACAAAACACCGAGTCCAATCACAGAGGATTTGATTTCACTAGGTGCACAAATCCATTTCGAAGATTGGGCGAATCAACTGGCTAGCCTAGTTTCGATTGAAACGACTTTGATTATCCGAACACCAGCCGTTCCAGCGAATTTTGGAGAATTAGTGTATTTTCAAGAAAAGGGTTATTCTTTGTTTAAACGCTCCGAAATATTGGGGATTTTAACCCGCAATTACAAAGGATTAGGCGTCGCTGGAACGCACGGGAAAACTACTACTAGCACGATGTTAGCCCATTTGCTAAATGAATCAAGTTTGCACTGCAACGCTTTTTTAGGTGGTATTTCCAGCAATTTTGGATCAAATTTTCTGAGCAACCCCGAAGCCGAATTCACGGTCATTGAAGCCGATGAATTCGACCGAAGTTTTTTGCAATTGAAACCCTACGCTTCCATCATTACCGCGATGGATGCAGATCACTTAGACATATACGGTACCGTTGAAAACTTCAACAAAGGCTTTCAAGATTATGCCGATTTAATCGATGAAAATGGATTGTTGGTACTTAAAAATGGAATTCCGTTAAACACAAATACAAAAACCGTCACGTACGGTGTCGAGGATGTAAACGCAGATTACAATGCAACAAAACTTCGTTTCGAAAATGGAAAATTCCTCTTTGATGTCACAGGATCAGCTGTTGATTGGAAATCCATTGAATTAGGCATTCCGGGTATCCACAATGCAGAAAACGCGTTGAGTTGCATTGCGCTATGTATTTGGCTTGGCCTGACCGAAAGGGAAATCCGTAACGGATTGCAAACTTTCAAAGGCGTAAAACGTCGTTTTGAGTACCATGTTCAACGATCAGATTTGGTCTACATCGATGACTATGCACATCACCCAACGGAAATAAAAGCCTTGTTGGATTCTATTGAATTGTTGTATCCAAATAGAAAAAAAATTGGCATTTTTCAACCTCATCTATTCACCCGAACCCGCGATTTTTTCGATGGTTTTGTCGAACAACTTTCTCGTTTAGACGAGCTAATTCTTATGCCAATATACCCAGCGAGAGAGGAACCAATTCCTGGAATTACCAGTGAGAAATTGTTAGCAGAAATAACCACAACGAAGAAAATACTATTGCCAGCATCGGAAATAGTAAATTATTTAGAAACCGTTCAAGATGGAGTATTACTCACCATTGGTGCGGGAGACATTGACCGATTAGTACCCATCATCTCAAAAAACAAAACCATTTGAAACGCTGGCAAAAAATAACGTTAATTTCTCTTTCCATTCTTGGATTGGTCGTCTTGCTTTATTTTATGAAAAAAGCACAAGACGAAACCATCCTGGCATTGCCAAAAATTATCATCCATGTGGAGGGAGAAAATAGCTTCTTGACGGAAACGGAATTACAGCAACGGTTAACAAGAGAAAAGTATTTATTTCCTGGTCAAACATTTGAGCAACTCGACGTACACAAAATAGAGAGTTTTATTGAAGCCATGCCAGAGGTGAAAAATGTGCGTGTATTCATGAAAATTGGCGCCAATTGGTCCATCGAAGTAGAGCTACGCGTTCCCATTGCCCGTATTTACAACCAATCTGGAGAAACCTTCTATTTAGACACAGAAGGATATACGATGCATCCTTCCTCGCTGCATACGGCTCGAGTAGTCGTTGTGAACGGGTATATTCCAGACAAATTGAACTCGATCCCAGTACCAGAGCTAATTAACAATGACTCCTTGAAAAGTATTCGAAAACTCGATGATGTGTACCGAATTACGAAGTATGTTTGTAATGATCCCTTTCTCCAGGCTCAGATTGCGCAAATTCACTTGAACAAAACAGGTGAATTCGTACTGGTACCGCAGGTTGGAGGTCATTCGATTGTTTTTGGAACAGCTTACACCGATCAGGAAGTTGCTGATAAATTTGAAAAGTTGAAGGTGTTCTACAAGCACGGTTTGCCTTACGAAGGATGGAATAAATACGCTGAAATCATTCTCAAATACGAGAATCAGATAGTTGGAAAGAAAAAAGATTAATATGACGAATAACAGTTCTAAAGTGGTGGTCGGACTCGACATAGGTACAACAAAAATCGCTTGTTTTGTTGGTCGCAAAAACGAACACGGCAAAATTGAAATTTTGGCTATGGGCTCTAGTGAGTCTTTGGGCGTTATGCGTGGAATTGTTTCGAACATTGAAAAAACTGTATTCTCTATTCAAGCAGCCGTATCAGAAGCGCAAGATGCATTGAATGAAAATTATGAGGTAACGTTGAAAAATGTAAACGTCGGTATTGCTGGCCAACACATTAAAAGCTTACAACACCGAGGCATCCATACGCGTTCTCAAAGTGTCAATGAAATCAGTCAACGAGACATCGATGCGTTGGTAGAAGACATGTACAAATTGGTGATGCAACCGGGTGAAGAAATTATCACGGTTATTCCACAAGAATACATCGTTGACAATGAGCAAGGCATCAAAGATCCAATCGGCCATGCTGGTGTTCGTTTAGAAGCCAATTTCCATATCATTACTGGAAACGTTGGCGCTGTTTTGAACATCAACAAATGTGTTCAAAAAGCAGGCTTAGAAGTAAAAGACATTATTCTAGAACCAATCGCATCAGCAGAATCCGTTCTTTCTTTAGAAGAAAAAGAAGCGGGTGTTGTTTTGGTGGATATCGGTGGTGGAACGACTGATATTGCTATTTTCCATGATGGAATCATTCGTCATACAGCAGTCATTCCTTTTGGAGGAAATGTGATTACAGAGGACATCAAGGAAGGTTGTACCATCATGAAGCGTCAAGCGGAAATGTTGAAAAAGAAATTTGGTTCAGCTTTAGCCAGCGAAAGCAGCGAAAACGAAGTCGTTTGTATTCCAGGTTTACGTGGTAAAGATCCAAAAGAAATTACTTTGCGCAACTTGGCCAATATCATCCAAAGTAGAATGGAGGAAATCATCGAATTGGTTCACTACGAAATTCGCAATTCAGGTTATGAGAAAAAACTGATTGGTGGAATCGTGGTAACGGGTGGTGGAGCTCAATTGAAACACATGACGCAATTGTTTGAATATGTAACTGGAATGGACACGCGAATTGGCTATCCAACAGAGCATTTGGCAAACAACAATAAAATTGAAGGTTTGACGAGTCCAATTTACGCAACGGGTATCGGTCTTGTTTTGAAAGGCTTCGAAGCTGACGAAAGACATCAATCTGTTGCCGACGTTGTTGAAACAGGAAAAGTAAAAACACATTCAAAAAAATCAAGAGGATCTTTCTTTGATAAAATCATTGCGACTAGCAAAGAATGGTTCTCTGAGGAAGATTAATAAAGCACCTATTAAAACAAAGAAAAATGGAATTTGACTTGCCAAAAGAAACAAACTCAATCATCAAAGTAATTGGTGTTGGAGGTGGTGGTAGCAACGCTGTGAACCACATGTACAAGCTAGGCATCGAGGGAGTTGACTTTTTCGTATGCAACACGGATCGTCAGGCACTCGACATTTCTCCTGTACCACACAAAATTCAACTTGGACCTTCGTTGACAGAAGGACGAGGAGCTGGTTCTATTCCCGAAATTGGGAAAAACGCTGCGGTAGAAAATATTGAAGAAATTCGCGAATTGTTAGGAAACAATACCAAAATGGTTTTTGTTACAGCGGGAATGGGCGGTGGAACCGGAACAGGTGCTGCACCCGTAATTGCACGTATCGCAAAAGACATGAACATTCTAACGGTTGGTATTATTACGGTTCCTTTCAGTTTTGAAGGACGTAAAAGAAGACAACAAGCCGAAGAAGGTTTACAAGAAATGCGGGACAATGTAGACACCTTATTGGTGATTAACAATGAAAAATTACGCGAGATTTCTGGTAACTTGACCATTGGAAATGCCTTCTCTCAAGCGGATGACGTTTTGGCCACTGCAGCAAAAGGAATTGCGGATGTAATTTCCGTTACTGGCGCCATCAACGTGGATTTCAATGACGTTCAAACCGTTATGAAAGACAGTGGGGTTGCCATTATGGGTAGTGCGACATCCGAAGGCGAAAACAGAGCAACCAAAGCCGTTCAAAAAGCATTGAATTCTCCATTGTTGAATGACAATGAAATTTCAGGAGCGAAATACGTGTTGTTGAACATCACGTATGGTGACAATGAAGTTTTGATGGACGAAATCACAGAAATTACTGACTACATCCAAGACGAAGCAGGATCAACTGCAGACGTAATTTGGGGACACGGTTATGATGCTACTTTGGGTGAAAAATTGAGCGTTACCATTATTGCTACAGGATTCAATCCAAACAGCACGAATGAAGGTGAAGTTGTTACCAGCAGAAAAATGCTTCCTTTGGAAGATGAGATGGGAAAGCAAGTAGTGACTCCAATGGCTAGTCCAACGGAGATTTCTCAACCGATTGTTGCAGAAACGATTGTAGAAGAACCCTTTTTAAAATCAGAGGTTACAGAAACAACCTTCGAAACACCTGAGAATACAATCATCGAAATAACAACCTCATCTTTCGAAACTGAAGAACCTTTTATCAAGATGAATCAGGTGGAGGAAGAAGAGCAAAAAGCCATCAATTTTGATTGGGAAATTGAAGCTTCAAACGCAGCAAAAGAAGAAGAAATTACGCGCTATACGTTAGAAGAGGATGAAATTGAACTGAAAGTTGAAGTATCAGAGCCTGAACAACGCAGAACAACTTTGAGTCCAGAAGAGCAACAACGTCGCAACATGGAGCGTATGCAACGTATCCAAGAATATACCATGAAGTTGAAAAAACCAAACGGTATAACAGAATACGAAAAAGAGCCTGCGTATGTTCGTCGCAATGTTCAATTGGACAATAGCAAACACAGCGAAGAAGAAAAAATCTCTCGATTTGGATTAAATGATGATGAATCAGGAACAACACTACGAGGTGGAAATTCCTTCTTACACGATAATGTAGACTAATGAGTTTCATGGAAAAAATTAGTGCCGATATCAAAACAGCGATGTTGGCCAAAGACAAAGATAGATTATCCGTTTTGCGCGATATCAAATCCAAATTATTGTTGGAAGCGACATCCGGAGGTTCAGGCGAAGTCAGTGAAGAAGCAGCGATGAAAATCATCTTGAAGCTACACAAACAACGCACTGAAACGCATCAATTGTACATTGAGCAAAACCGAGAAGATCTTGCGGCAGAAGAAAAATTCCAAGCGGATGTTTTGGAAAGTTATTTGCCACAAATGATGACGGAAGAAGAAATTGCTTCCGAAGTTCAAGCAGCCATTGCACAAACAGGAGCCTCAGGTCCACAAGACATGGGCAAAGTAATGGGAATATTATCTGGGAAATTAGCTGGGAAAGCAGATGGCAAGGTAATCGCTCAATTGGTCAAAGATCAATTGGCAAAATAAAAACTGGCTTTATTCTCTGATCTGTTCGTCAAACTTCAGATTGGAAACCTCTTAAAAAGTCGCTCACTTACAGGTTGAGCGACTTTTTTCTTTCTATTAATTTCCGAAAATTTTGAAGAAGAGTTGCGATTCTATCCGCACAAATACGACAAATAGCGTATAGGGCGAAACTTAAAGCCTCCCTATTTTTACGGTCAACAAATTCCGTAAACCTTCATTTATGAAAGCAAGAAAAAATCTAATATTCCTTACTACAGGTATTCTTGTTTGCTTCAATTCCATCAGTCAAATTGCTAATTCTAGTACGCATCTAAATACAAAAGTAAGCACCATTTTCGGTCATTTAGACGGGGAACAAACAGAAGAATACGCACCTTTTGTTGGTCCAAGCTTTACCTTAAACGGTTGTTTCATGCGAAACAAAAGTCTCAATGCATTTATCGAATCGTACAATCAAGTGAATTCAACATCGCTAATTCAACCCATGAAATCAGTGGGATTAATGATTGGTTACAAATACGGGTTCACGTTTAGTACGCAAAGCAGTAAAGGATTGCCCATTTTATGGTACATCGGCCAGCAGAAACACGGCGGAAGTTTCTCAGCGAATTTAAAGGAAGGCTATACGCGAAAAATTGATTACACACAGAAAGATATCATCGACATCATCGCCTATTATCCCTTGAATAGGATTTTCTATTTGGGTGGGAAAATGGCATTCACCACTCAAACTATAGACGCGTACAGAATGTATGGGCAGGACAAAGTGTATGATCAACAAGCACCGCTAACAGGAGTGTATCGCTCATTTGTAGGGAATTTTACATTTGGGGTAGAATTCAAAGCCAATATCAAATTAAACAAGTGGATTTATGTATCGCCTTCTTTAGCGTACCAATCAACTTTTGGCAATGGAACATCCGCCTATTTTACCAAGGCCACCGACCAATGGAGTGAAAATGAATCTCCGAATTCATATTATTTCCCTTCTGATTATGCAGGATATCTGGCTGCTTCGGCCAATTACAATATTCTCCCCACCGAAGGTTTATTAAAGCCGAGAAACAGAATCGTTCAAGGTTCGATTTCAATCCTTTTCAACATTTGCCATTTATAGTACTAAAACAAAATACCATGAAAACTTTTCAAAAACTAAGTGCACTTTTATTTGTTCTATCATTTTTGACTTCTTGCAACAAAGAGAGTTCCAATCGCCGGAAAATGGCCGGCGAATACAGCGTTGAAAAAATTGAATTTTACACAATCAACGCGAATAACGAACCGGTGTTAACCAGCGCAAGAGAAAATATTGGTACCATAACCTTACTCAATAACTTGCACGGTGGTGCTGATTATGAATTCAATTTTACATTGGACACACTTCCTGAGGGCTTTCATCATGCTTGGGTTCACGATGACGCATTTGGAGCCCCAGTTTCTCGTGGATGGTCGATCGACAATGGGAAAAGAGATTTACTGATAATTGATGGTCGAGATTGGTATCAAAAAATCTCCGTTTATTCCAATTATACAGTAGAAAAAAAACATGGAAAACATAGCACTTGGACCTATTATTATTTCGACAATAATTCCAGTACAAACTATGGTAAAAAAGAAATTCTATATCTCAAAAAAACCAAATGATGAAAAACTTGCTTTTCGCTTTAGCACTATTTGGTATTCTCCTTCCAAGTGCCACTTCGTGTAAAAAAAAATACCCTGAAAATAAATTTGGCAGCTTCAAAAGGCCAGCCAATCGACTTACTAGTCACGTTTGGGAACTTGAAGCCTATTACATTGACAATGAACCGAATCATGATTACGATAGCCAATATTATACTCAAACCTACTCCGAACTATGTGTTGGTGGTGGAGACATGAAATGTAACGAAGGTTTGCTAACCGTTAACGCCCTTAGTTTCAATCCAGGTCTATCGTTTCTTTGGAAAATGTCAGAAGATGAAAGCACTTTTCAAAGTGTCCAAGTTGGTGAACCGTATATGCCCACCACACCCAATAGACAAATACTAAAATTGACCAATAAAGAATTTTGGTATACCTATGTCTCCGAAAACGGAACCAAACATGAATTTCGATTAAAACGAAAGAAAAATTGATTGTAACAACAAAATAAATTTCCGAATAACTGTTTATCCTACCACAAGACTATCAAAATGAAAGAATTCGATTACTTTTGTGTTCATCAGTAAAACAGCATGAAAAGAACACGCATTATCGAAATTTTAGATCCCACTTTGATTGGCACAGAAGCCTGCGCAAAAGGTTGGGTACGCGCTTTTAGAAGCAACCGCTTTGTACAAATCAACGACGGTTCCACCATCAAAAATTTACAAGCCGTAATTGATTTCGAAAATTTCGATGAAGCGCTATTGAAAAAGATTACAACGGGCGCAGCTGTTAGTGTTACCGGAAAATTGGTGGAATCACAAGGTGCTGGACAAGCGTTAGAAATGGCGGTCGAAACCCTTGAAATTTTGGGTGAAGCCAATCCGGACGAAATCAGTAAAACGGTGATGCAACCGAAAAAACATTCCTTGGAATACTTGCGTGAGCAAGCGCATTTGCGTTTCCGTACCAATACATTTGGGGCTGTTTTCAGAATTCGACATGCCGTGGCATTTGCCATTCACAAATATTTCAACGACAGAGGTTATTTCTACATTCATACGCCGATCATAACCGGTTCGGATGCAGAAGGTGCTGGCGAAATGTTCCGCGTTTCCAATTTGGATCCTGAGAATTTACCCTTGGACGAAAACGGAAAAATTGATTACAAAGAAGATTTCTTTGGAAAACCGGTAAACTTAACGGTATCTGGTCAATTGGAAGCTGAATTGGCTGCGACAGCCTTGGGACAAGTGTATACGTTTGGTCCAACTTTCCGTGCTGAAAACTCCAATACCTCTCGTCACTTAGCAGAATTTTGGATGATTGAACCAGAAGTTGCCTTCAATGATTTGGTGGACAACATGAATTTGACCGAAGATTTCTTGAAATACATTTGTCAATACGTTATGGACAATTGCGCCGACGATTTGCAGTTTTTGCACGATCGCGATGTTACAGAGCAAGCATCCAAACCGCAAAATGAACGCAATGAATTGGGCTTAATCGACCGATTGAAATTTGTTGTAGGCAATGATTTCAAACGATTAACGTACACCGAAGCCATCGAAGTTTTGAAAAACTCTTCTCATTACAAAAAAGGAAAATTCAAATACGACGTTTCGTGGGGAATTGATTTACAAAGTGAACATGAACGTTTTTTGGTGGAGAAAGAATTCAAATGTCCCGTTATTTTGAGCAACTACCCGAAAGAAATTAAAGCGTTCTACATGCGCCAAAATGATGACGGTAAAACTGTTGCAGCGATGGATGTTTTATTTCCAGGAATTGGAGAAATAGTAGGCGGTTCACAACGGGAAGAACGCATGGATGTTTTGAAACAAAAATGTGCCGATTTCAATATTCACGAGGAAGAATTGTGGTGGTATTTGGATACACGCAAATTTGGAACGGTTCCACACGCTGGATTCGGTCTTGGTTTCGAGCGAATGGTGATGTTTGTAACGGGAATGTCCAACATTCGTGACGTCATTCCTTTCCCAAGAACGCCTCAAAACGCGGAATTTTAATTCATTACAAAAGAAAAATTCATTTTTTTTCGTACTTTAACTTCTTCAATAAAAACTATGGCGCTTAAACAACAGTTCCAACAAAGATTAGAACAACGGCTTTCTCCGCAACAAATTCAGTTGATGAAATTGTTGCAAGTGCCGACAATGGAATTGGATCAGCGCATCAAACAAGAAATTGAAGAAAATCCAGCTTTAGAAGAAGGCGCAGAAGAAATAAACGAAGACGATCGAGATGACGATTACGACGATCAAGAAAAAGACAACAGCGACGAGGATTTTGATTTATCTGATTATTTAGATGATGACAGTCCGGATTACAAAACATCGGCTTCCAATCATAGCAAAGACGATGAAGACAGAGTCGTTCCGTTGTCTTCCGGTCAATCTTTTCAAGAACGTTTGACGGAGCAATTGCATTTATTGGATTTGGATGACAAAGAATTTATGATTGCCGACACGATTATTGGCAATTTAGATGAATCCGGATATTTGAGCCGAGAAGTCGAAGCATTGGTAGATGATTTAGCTTTTTCCGCTAACGTGGAATGTTCTGAAGCTGAAATTCTGAAAATCTTGAAATTGATTCAAGAATTGGACCCAGCCGGAGTAGGAGCACGCAATTTAAAAGAATGCTTGTTGTTGCAACTGGAGCGGAAACAAGACGGAAATATCACCCGTTTCACCGCTAAAAAAATCGTTCAAGATTATTTCGAAGAATTTACCAAAAAGCATTACGATAAAATTCAAGCCAAACTGGAAATTGAAGACGAAGATTTGAAAGAAGCCATCGCTGAAATTATCAAATTGAATCCAAAACCAGGCGGCTCAATGAAGGAATCAGCGAAGAGCAACCAGCAAATCATTCCGGATTTCATGATAACTGAATTTGAAGGTAAGCTGGAATTGACTCTCAACGGCCGAAACGCACCTGATTTGAAAGTGAGTCGTGATTATGAGCAAATGTTGCGAACGTATTCAGAAGGAGCAAAAACATCTAAAACGGAGAAAGAAGCGGTAACTTTTGTCAAGCAAAAACTAGACGGCGCCAAATGGTTTATAGACGCTATTAAACAACGCCAAAACACGCTTTTAGGCACAATGACTGCCATTATGAATTACCAAAGAGAATTTTTCTTGACAGGTGATGAAGCCATGATGAAACCGATGATCTTGAAAGACATTGCAGAAATTGTCAATTTGGATATCAGCACCGTTTCGCGAGTCGCCAACAGCAAATACGTTCAAACCAATTACGGAATATATTCGCTGAAGTATTTCTTTTCAGAATCACTTTCCACCGACAGTGGTGAAGAAGTTTCGACGCGAGAAGTGAAAAAAATTCTGTCAGAAGCCATTGGAGCGGAGGTAAAAAAGAAACCCTTGACGGACGAAAAACTCACCGATTTACTCAAAGAAAAAGGCTACAACATTGCTCGTAGAACCGTTGCGAAATACCGCGAGCAATTGAATATTCCCGTTGCACGCTTGCGCAAAGAATTGTAAAAAATGAAAGTATTCGCACAAATCATTTCATGGGTATTTTTGCCGCTTTTCATGCCATTGTATGCGTTGTTGATTCTTATGTACATTCCATCAAGAGAAGACTTTTTAATCAATGACAACTCGCTTTATTTCATGCATCCACAAAGTAAACTAGCGATTTTACTCATCTATTTTATTTTTAGCATTCTGGCACCCGGCTTAACCTTACTCGCTTTAAAAAATCGAGGAATTGTTTCAACCATCGACATTGATGACCGAAAAGAACGATTGATACCACTTTTGATCACCGCACTTTACTGTTTGATTTTGTACCTATTCTTTCTCTTCAAAGCATCCAATTCGTACATGCCAAAATATATTTTCGCGCTGCCATTGGCTGGTTTTATTACCATTGGTCTTTTTGCTTGGATTAATATCTACACCAAAATTAGTCTCCACGCTTGCGGAACCGGCATCCTTACAGGATTGATTTTTGCCTATTGCGCGGAATCCATTTACTTCAACTTTAGTTTATTGATGATTGCCATTTTTGTAACAGGTTTTGTCCTTTCTGCGAGAATGTACCTCAACAAACATACCTTGCACCAAGTTTTGTATGGTTTTTCTGGAAGTGCGCTAATCGTATTTTTTATTAATTATTTCTACCCTTCCGGGTTTTAAACTCCCACCTTAACAAGTCATTAACACATTCTGGCATATACCCATTTGCGTATATGGTATTGAAATGCATAACTTTGGCGAAAATTACATTGAACATGAAAAACTATGCTATAGGCTTGATTGCCTTTACTCTTATCTTTATTTCGGCATGCGGCCTTGTCAACAAGAAGAACAAAGGTCAAGGAATTAATTTATTCACAATCGAACAAGATCGAGCATTTGGTGCGCAAGTGGCCCACGAAATAGATAGCAATGTTGCCGAATATCCGTTGTTGGATTCTGCTAGCAACAAGGAAGTATATCAAATGCTTTACAGAGTAAGAGATAAAATATTGAACTCAGGAGTGGTTCAACACAAAAATGATTTTACGTGGAGATTGCGGATCATCAAAGATGACAGTACCTTGAATGCTTTCTGCACACCAGGTGGATACATCTATGTTTATACCGGAATTTTGAAATTTTTAGACAATGAAGCACAATTAGCTGGAGTTTTAGGACACGAAATTGCCCATGCAGACAAACGCCATTCTACGCGTCAAATGACCAAAATGTATGGTATTCAAGTCATTTTGGACATTTTGGGAGGCAACCATGAAATGCTCAAACAAGTGACAAGCGCTATCATCGGGTTGAAAAACTCAAGAGAACACGAAACAGAAGCGGATCAATTTTCGGTCGAATATTTGTGTCCAACCGATTATGACGCTGCTGGTGGCGGTGGATTCTTTACCAAAATTGAGCAAATGGGTGGTGCCAAACAACCTGAATTTTTGAGTACACATCCTGATCCAGGAAAACGAATTGAACATTTCAACACAGCTAAATTGCAATTGGGCTGCACCGGTGCGCAAACCAATGCAGCCGATTACAAAAGAATTGTTTCTAATTTGAAATAATTGAAACTATTTGAAGGGAAAGGGAGACGTATGTTTCCCTTTTTTATTCAGCGATTTTCTTGGCGATTTTAAGAAACTGAATAAAATCTTTCGGGTGATCAATGTCCTCAATTCGAACGGATTCTCCCCTTTTCTTTGCCGCAATGAATTCTTCAAAGGTCATACTCGGGATACGCAAATGACCCAAACGAATGAACACCAAATTTTTGCTAGGAATGGTCACGACATATTGGCCTAAAATCCCACGACAATAATAAATTTGGTCTTCACCATCGTTGTATTTCCACAAATGCAATCCATAATAGGTATTTGGAATGCCATCATCTGTTAGGGAAACGCCTCCCGTAAACATTTCTTTCAGGTAGGATTTGCTGATGATTTGCTCGCCATTCCACTCACCCTGGTTGGCAATCAAGCGACCCAAACGACCAAAGTCACGAGCAGTGGCGTACAAACAACAAAATGCTTTTGCTGAACCATTTTCTTTGTCCAAACTCCAAAAAGCATTGCTTTCCGTTCCAATTTTTAACCACAATTTTTCTTGGGCATACTGAGCGATTTTTATTCCCGTCGCTTTTTCCACAACAAAACTGAGCAACTGTGAATTGCCACTTAAATACTTGAACTCCTTGCCTGGTATTTCAATTCCTTTTTGGCGACAAACCAAACCGTACAAATCGGTTCCATAGTAGGACTCGGCATTAGTGGACAAGGGATTTTTACCACTTTCCACCCAATCCAATCCGGAGGCCATTTGCAACAAATGACGGATGGTAATGTCTTTTTTATCGTCGGATTGAAAAGCCGGGATATAGTGTGCAACTGGTTCATCCAAAGATTTAATTTTCCCTTCATCTAGCGCAGCACCTACCAAAAGCGCAACAACAGTCTTGGCAGCCGAAAAAGAATTGGAAACGGTGCCTACTTGATGCTTTTCCCAGTAGGTTTCTGAGATCAATTGGTCTTGTTTGAAAACCAAGAAAGCGGTTGTTTTGGTCGCTGCAAGTAATTTTTGTTCCTCCGATGTAAAAAGATACGCGTTATACTGGTCGCTTTTCGTCCATTTAAACAACTTTTGAGACTTTTCAATAGTGGTATAAGGGAAAACATCCAAATCATAGATATCCGGGCCCGTTTTTCCAATCAAATACGTATTCGCAATTCCTTTGTACAGGTAAAATCTTCCTGAAAGGAGGATGAACAAATTCACTAAAACCAGTAGTGCCAAGAGAAAAACGAAAAAGCCTTTCGCCATTCGTTGTAAGACACTCAACATCCGTGTAACCATTTTAAGCGTATTGGTAACCAAATTGCTGCGCCATTTTTTCCTTTAATACAGACTTCACTTTGTCCATATCAACAGGCGCACCCAATTCTTTCTCCATGGAAGTTACCGCTTTGTCATCAATTCCGCAAGGAACAATGAAATTAAAATAGTTCAAATTGCTGTTGACATTGAAGCCGATTCCGTGCATGGTCACCCATCTTGAGGATTTCACGCCCATCGCGCAAATTTTTCGAGGATGGTTGCTTTCAAAATCAATCCAAACGCCGGTAAGACCAGCAACACGACCACCCACAATTCCAAATTCTTGCAAAGTCAGAATAACCGATTCTTCTAGAAAACGCATGTATTTGTGAATATCCGAGAAAAAATACTCCAAATCAAAAATAGGATAACCAATCAATTGTCCCGGGCCATGGTACGTAATATCACCACCTCGATTGATTTTATAATAGGTGGCTTCATTCTCTTTTAGCCCGCTTTCATTGAGTAAAAGATGACTTTCTTTGCCGCTCTTCCCCAACGTAAAAACATGTGGATGTTCACAAAAAAGCAAGTAATTTTCGGTTGGAATCAGTGTATCTGCGTTGCGGTTCGCAATTTTTAGCGCTACCGTTTTGGCAAACAATTTCTCCTGGTAATCCCAAGCTTCTTGGTAATCAATTAAACCTAAATCCTGAAAATGTACGGTAGGTTGCATTGACTATAAGTTAGCCAATGAACCTTTCAAGAATTCAATTACTTCAATTTCTACTGAATCAACTCCGTTTGTAACGGCCATATTCCATGACAACCAATCGATGATGTTGTTCAAATAAATAGTTTTTTCAATTTTTGAATTTCCTTTTGCTTCAACGGTTAAAACAGTATCCGTTTTACGACCGATTCGGTCCAATGTTATTTCAACACGTTTGCGGTTGCGTTCGTTCAAGTCTTTCGTGTCAAAAAACAAAACACCGAAGCGACTGTCTCCGCCTCCCCAACCAACTAGCTCGTTGTGATTCATTTCGGGAATGGCATTTGCCAACGCCAATAATTTAGAATTCTCATTGAATTGCTGACGCGCACGAATCGTTAAACCTTCGTAGGCATTCGCTGCATAAAATACAGGTATTTTTCCTTTCAAAGCCGTTGTTAAACGATCGGCTTCTGCGCGTACTTCATCTTGGTTCGCTACCACCAAATCATGTCCTGCTTGAATCTCGGTGACTCTTTGTTTCGGACACATGTTCAATTCAGCTAAAATGTTCACCAACTGCACCAAGGAATACGCCAAAGAAGCTCTTGGCGGATTTCCTCCTGGGACCATAACACAGTCAAAACCATTTTTCTCGCAAATCTGAGCCAATTTACCACCGGAAGATACACAAATTACGTGTGCCCCTTTTGCAATGGCCTCATCCAAACACATCAAAGTTTCTTCTGTATTTCCTGAATAAGAAGACGCTAAAAATAAGGTGTGCTCGTTGACGAAATTTGGCAAATCATAATCTTGACAAAAAGAAACTGGAACAGTCAAATCATCGACCAACCATTGAGAAACGATACGTCCGCCAATACCTGACCCACCCATTCCGCACATAACGATGTTTCTAATTTCGTGTTTCGGAGATTTAAAAGACTGTTTTTTGGCAATTTCCAACGCTTCCACTAGTTGGTTAGGAAAATTGACCGTCAATTCTCTCATGTAGTTATTTGCTTCGATCATGATTTTATTTATTAGATTACAAAATTAGAAAAATTTATTTCTTTGTATCAGTCGATTAACAGGAAAATGCAATTCCCCAAAAGCTTCCGAACCATTCAATGAATCCAGGTAAAAAATAAACTTCGTACCTTTTTCCTTCCAAATTCCATTGTTCAAATTGTCTTTCATCAAAGTTGGTTTTTTCTCACCTGACGAAAACAAGTAGTAATCGCCTTGTCGACTGCTGCTCAATGGAGGTGAACCCAAAAACCGGTATTTTTCATTCTCTTGGGTTAAAATTCCTTTTTGCTGAAGTCGCTGCAACAAGTAATTTCCATTCTGATTCAACGACAGGGCTACCGAAAATCCCGGCACCAATTTTTCGCGTACTTTTTCAACCTCCGTCACCATGAAATTATCATCCAGTTCAGATTCAATATACGTTTCTGTTACTTTTTGAGTACCCCCTTGACGAAAGGACAGATCACCTTCCCATGCTGCCAGGAATTCTCTCAATGGAAAACTAATTTTCTTACTCATTTGTGCCATTAACCGGTACAATGGATCCTCGTGATTCGCTCTAAATTCATCAATATCCAAATGCAAATTCAAGAATTTATCATCTCTAGGGTTACTTGCCAAGGCCAAACCGCTCTCTTTTTTCTTAAATGAAAACGGACTCAAGCTTTTTATATAAGATTTCATCGTTAAACTTGTAGAATCACTGTCATGTGAAAACATAGCTTTTTCAATGCCATATTTCATTAGTTTTTTGGAATTGGAATACAAAACTAAATTCTCGTTTTTAAACATTTTCATTCCCAAGAACTCTTTCCATGCTGGGCTTATTTCACCTTTTCGCGCGTAGACAATCTGAAATAATTTAGTTTTAAATTGATTCCCTTTGTACACAAAAAGATACGATTTACCGTAACTCAAATAAATTTTCTCTTTGGGCCAATAATATACTTTCTCGTTAAACAACGTGGTGTCTGATCCTTCCTTAATCTTTTGCAAACGCAACAAACCAGGCATAATCTTACTACTATCCGTAACATGAATCAAACCTCCCCATTCACCCGACTCATCTGCAAAAATATAAACAGGTCGTTGAAAATTCAATCCATAACTCTTGGCTTGACCCAACAAAAATTCTTGTGAAAAGAAATCACGAAATGGAATTTTGTTGTAATGCAACATGCCACTCGTCTCTCGGGCAACGTCCAATATATTAGCCCGAATTAAAAAATCACCAGATGGAATGCGATCGACCATCAAAGGTTCTTGATTTCTGCTGGTCCAAAAATGACGTACAAACAAAAAAGCTGCGAGCAAAAAGGCAAGAAAAAATATCAATGAAAACTTTTTGTACATCTCAGAATAAAATTTCATCTATTTCATTATGATATACAGACTGTTCACCAAATCAAGTATGTACTGACCTGGACTAGCGTACGTTCCGTTGAAATCATATTTCACATCAAAGCTGGTAGAAGTAGTGGTTGTGGCTGTGGAAGTAACCGTCATCATACCCGTTTTACCTCGCATCGCATCCAACAACTCATTTTGTTGTTCGGTAAAGATACCTCTTGGCAATTCTGCAATGGTTTTTGACCAGTCAATTTGACCGTACACAAAACCTGATTTTTTGGTTTTTTTAATTTGTTGACGCGATATTTTATCCGCCCCAAAACCATCGGAATGATTGACTGCCAAATCCTCATCGTTTGTTAGAATAAATAAATCATTCTTGTTGATGATGTACAAAGGAAGCGAACTCAAAATAGCGTTGTCAAATTTCCAATATTCTCCCATATTTTTAAATTCGGAGGTCGCCTTAGCAAGCTGTTTCATCACCAAATCAGGCAAATCATTGCGTTTTGTAGAGAAGCCCAAAGTGAAAATGGGCATATCTTCCTCAGTTTGTACTTCCGTTTCTGAATAATTGAAATTTTCATCGTAGCTGTAATCGACTCGTGTCACCATGACTTTCTTTATGCCATTGAAGGTTCCAAACATACTGCCTCGGTACGTGTCAAAAAGAGCATCTTTATCGATAAGCGCATTCATCAGTTCGATGGTTAACACAGAGGTTGCGATTCGTGCGTTTTTTTCGTCACGCAACATCGGCATTACGGTTTCAAAGGTTTTCTCATACGCATTGCGTAAATTCACATTGTACGTGAAATAGGCCGAATTGTTTTTGTGAATATATTTCGTTACATTTTTATCGAACTTGGAATCGTTCAACTCCTTGTAGATAGCTCCCAATGTTTCGCCATAATTGGCAGTCATCTTTGCCTCAATGGATGATTCATTTAAAATCAAATCCCCCATGATCTTATTGCCCGAATACAATTGTTTCATCTCGTCATGGAGAGAAGGGAACATTGCTTGGAAATACCAGAAACTCTGGCTTTTCATTACGTTACGCGAATTATCTAGGTAGAAAACGCCTTCGGAAGAATGTTCCAACAAGGCTGCCAAATCTTTGTCTTCTTTTTTAAGATTTCGATTGTTTACAAATAAATCAACGCTGATTTTATTCAAATAATCCTGTTGCAAACTGGAATAAACGGAATCGCGCAATTCATTGTAATTCTTTGTTACCAAATCTTCTTCGTAGACGAAATCGTCGCCTTCAGCAATTAATTCAACCTCCTGCTCAACATCAAATATTTCTTGACTGGTTTCCTCTTCATCAGCATCCCACGCTTCTTCGACGTATTCCAATTCCTCAACGGGTTCTTCCTCGTCATAATATTCACCTGAATAATTATACGGAACGTAACTGTTGCCTAAACTTCGCCATAGTGAATCCGTTAATTCATTTACTTTCGTGTTCACTGGATCCACCCGCAACAACAACCCGGTATTTCCTCGAATCAGCAAATGATTAAAATAACTGGAATAGTAGTGCACATTTTCCAAAGGTGAAACTTGTTTGTCGAAGTCATCAAACACGGAAAACAGTTGATTGGTATCTTTGATTCCAAAGGAGAATCCAGCTACCTCGTAATCGTCATTTTTACCGTAATAAATATTTAGCTTTTGATTGAAATCAATTCCCGATTCTTTGATCGATTTTCCCGAAGTAGAACCATCAAACAATTCTTGTTGCAACTCTGCCATGAACTCGTATTTCACCAAATCATCCAATGAGACTTTTTGAAGCAAAGCAATGTTGTTCAAACTAAAAACAGTAACGGCATCAACCGGTATTAAATCTTCCGATTTTTGCCCATAAAAACTGCCTATCGAAAAGGTCAACAACGCAGAAATACAAAGTAATTTCATGATAAAAAATGCTTGAAAAGGTTAAAAAACCAACCTTAAGGTTTTAAAGGACTAAGATAAATGGTATTTTCCAATAAACTTGGGTTTTGACTCAAAGAATATGCGTTCGTCTTCAGCATTACAGCCAATTTATTTTTTGCTAGAACAGCATTCTCGTTCGAAAACTCTTTTACCGGTCGATTAAAACGCGTTATGGAAATGTAATTTCCTTGTTTTAAGAGATCTACCTCATCCGGCTTAAGCTCTTTTGCTTTTTTCACGGTCAATTCGGGAATGGATCGAGACAAAACATCTCCATTCCAAGAAATCCAATCCCCCTTGTTCTCCAATGTCGTTTTGCTTTCTTTCATTTCTTCAAGAATTGTTTCCGAAAAAGCTTCTTGTAAAGCATGTACATTTTTAAAATTACAACTCAATTTCACGATGTAATTATCCAAATCTGATTCAATATTCACCTCACTAATTCCTTCTTTACTTTCAAAAACGGTTTTAAAATGATCGATTCGGGCAAGAATTTCACTGCGCGAAGGAACTTTTTTTCCATCCAAGCTATCCAATGCGAGAACAGAATTGAGTTTCACCTTCGAACCACTCAAATTTACGTTGTATTTAAAAGTGCCTGAACCATCTGCATTAATGCTAATATCGTCAATGATTTCAATACAAGAACCGAATAAAAACAGCGTAGAAAAAAGAATTAGAATTGTTTTCATGAATCAAAAATAAGTAAAATTGACTAGTCAAAAATAATACCACAAATTTAAGGTAGTTGAACGGCCAAAAGTCACGAATCCATTGGAAGTGCTTATATTTGCAAAAAACTTTCAAAATGGAAAAATTTTCTACCGACAAAGCGCCAAAACCAGTAGGATTGTATCCCCACGCTCGTAAAGCGGGCGGTTTGCTTTTTTTATCGGGCGTTGGTCCGCGCACAGCGGGTTCAGATGCAAATGATTCTGGCGTACCCGGTTTGAAATTGGACCACAATGGAAATTTTATTGAATTCGATTTTGAAGCTCAATGCCGCAGTGTTTTTGACAATGTCCGCATCATTTTAGAAGAATCGGGTTCCAGTTGGGATCAATTGGTGGATGTAACCGTATTTTTGGTCAACATGAAACGTGATTTCGTTGTTTACAATCGTGTTTACGCGGAATATTTCAAGGACAATTTACCTTGTCGAACAACGGTCGAGATCAATTCCCTTCCTACGCCTATTGCCATTGAATTAAAATGTATAGCAACTCTTTAAACTAATAAAAAAATGATTCGATTTATTCTTCGATGCACGATTGCCCTTTTGTCTTTGTTTTTCACCGTTTACCTTTTTGCCACAGGCTATTGGGGATGGGGCATCGTAATGATTTTAGTGACGGCCATTATTGGTTTGACTTTCTTCCGAAATGAAAATATGATCCTTGCATTGAACCAAATGCGTTTGGGTAATACAGACAAAGCGAAATACTACATGAACAAGATAACGCACCCGCAATTCATGCCTAGAAAGCAACATGCGTATGTTTTGTTTCTCCAAGCTGTTTTGAATACACAAGAGTTTGGCTTCGCCAAAAGTGAAACGATGTTGCGCAAAGCTTTATCACTGGGTTTACGCACCGGACAAGACAATGCCGTAGCCAGAATGCATTTGTCTGGTATTTGTGCTCAAACCGGTCGGAAAGCGGAAGCTGTTTCTTTGTTAGCAGAAGCGAAAAAACTCGATACAACGGGTGTGATGCGCGATCAAATTGTATCGATGCAAAAACAATTGCAAGCTGCTCCTTCCAAAAATCAAATGCGCATGGCGCAAATGACCGGTGGAAGAAAAAAAACACCTAGATCTCGTTAATTTTGGCGAAAGAAACCAACCGAATCTACGCCGATTTTTGCGAGAATTACGAATTGATTGATGCCGGCGGTAGTCAAAAATTAGAACGTTGGGGTGATGTCATCACTATCCGGCCGGAACGTCAAGCGTATTTCAAATCGGAAATTCCTTTTACCGAATGGGAAAAACAAGCCCATTGGAAATTCAAGGAAAAAACCAGTCAAAAAGGAACTTGGCAAAATCTCAATCCTGCGCCAAAAAAGTGGGAAATGAAGACTGAAGCCTTGACCTTCCAATTGGAATTGACCCAATTCAAACACATCGGACTTTTTCCGGAACAATTCATCAACTGGTCTTTTTTAGAAAGCGAGTTGAATTCTGAAAGTCGTTTTTTGAACTTGTTCGCCTATACTGGCGCCTCCTCCCTTTTTGCGAAGAAAACCCATGCAGAAGTATTTCATGTGGATTCTGTGAAACAATTGATTTCATGGGCCAAAGTAAATATGGAATTGTCTCAACTCACCGATGTAAAATGGGTGTTGGAAGATGCATTAAAATTTGCGCAACGAGAGGAAAAAAGAGGCAATCGCTATGAAATGATTCAAATGGATCCACCTGCTTGGGGAATTGGTGCCAAAGGCGAAAAATGGAAATTGGAAGATAAAATCGAAGATCTTATTCGTACTTCTCATACCATTTTGAACCGCAAAGGTTGGTTGGTCTTAAATACGTACAGCCCTAGTTTAAAATTGGGGGATGCCCAACGAATTGCGGAACGTATTTTCGGTAAACGAGCTGAAGTTTGCACTGAACTTTGGATGAAAACCACTACCGGAAAAGAATTGTATTTCGGTGATTTGATTCGAATTCAAAAAAAATAAACTTACCGGCTAATCCATAGTACGGGATTCAAACTTTGTACGCCTCCTCCTGCTACCAAATGCACCTCAAAGTGCAACACAGAAACAGCATTGTCTGGTTTGACGAACAGTGATCCGATGGCTTGTTTGATGTTAATTTTATCCCCTACGTTGACATAGGTATTCTGTAAATTACTATATACTGTTCGGTAGTTGCCATGTTTCAGAATGACAACCTTGCCCGCTCCTGGGATATTTAAAACACTTGTTACTTCGCCTTCAAACACGGCCCGAACTTCCGAAAATTTGGGCGCAGAAATATCAATACCATTGTTGTTGGTAAATACATTCTCAAAGGTGGGATGCGCATTTTTCCCATAAAATTCGGTTACTGTTCCTTTTTCCACTGGCCAAGGCAATTTCCCTTTGTTGGAAACAAAGTTCTTGTCTACAATAACCGATTCCGATGTTTCTTTGAAAGCGATTGTTTTTTCCGGAGCCGGCGTTTCTGGCTTGCTGGTATTGGTGGTTTTTTTCTTTTCAGCAGCGGCCTTTTCGGCAGCTTTGGCAGCGGCGGCTGCTTTCGCTGCGGCAGCTGCTTCTGCTTTTTTACGTTTCGCTTCTGCTAATGCTATCTCCCGACGAATCGCAGCTTCAATTTCATTGCTGATGGCTTGTTTTTTCTTTTCATCGGCTTTCAATTCGGCGAGTAATCGGTCCTCGTCAAGTTTGAATTTTTTGTAAACTTCTTCTTGTTTTTGTTTGTCGGCAAGAATGCTTTCTTTTTCCTTTTTCTTCTCGGTGAGCACGACTAACTTTTCATTCTTTTGCTTTTTAACATCCTCAATTTCTTTCGAAATCAAACCTTGGTGTTGACGGATAATGACAAATTGCTTTTTTTGCACATCGGCCATCTTCTCCAGATATTTGTTTCGTTTGATCGCCTCGAAGTAAGAATCAGATGAAAAGATAAACATCAATTTCCCGTATTTATTCCGGTGTTTGTAGGCATAGATGACCAGCTGGCGGTATTGCTCCTTCAAGGACGCCAATCGTTTTACTAAATCTTTGATTTGTTGATCTTTTTGGACAATCGTGACATCCGCATTTCGAATTTGTTTGTCAAAATTCTGCACCAATTCTTCCCGGTTTCGAACCTGGTTATCAATCAGCTTCAATTCGTTCAAGGTGGCAGCTGAATTGCTTTTGGTCTTGTCCAGCAATAGCTTCGTGTTGGCAATTTTTCGGGCTAGAATATCTTGCTCTTTTTTTAATTTTTCGGCTGAACTTTGCCCGAACAGCAGTGAGCTGAACAGGATAAAAAACAAGAAAAGAAATTTATTCGCAATCTTCATAGCCTTCCGGTACAATAAAATACAAAGGTTGAGGTTCGTTGACCTCTACTTTGTCATACGAAAGAGATATAAAAAGGTTATTCCTTGCGGTGATAACCCGTATAGTAACTTTTTCCGGCACATTCATATTGCCAACCAATTGTCGGCTTTCATAATTCACATAAATACTTGCAGTATCACTTGGGCTGAGTATCTCCATTCCTTGCAATTGCTTGGTATCATTGGATAAAAAGTACTTTATGGCAACGTCATTTTCCTGCCTTTCCAAGCGATCTGCTTTTTTCAATTTGTGTTTTCGGTGAGAAGAAATCACATACCGATACGGTTCATGAATTTGAAAATATTTTTGTGTCGTGTCGTAATCCAAGGGAATTCCTAACAATAATTCTTCAATATTGCGAAAAGAAAAATCCACTCCAAAATTGTCTTTGATATAGGCCATGTCTGCACGAGAAACACATTTGTCTCGTTTGTTGACCACAGTTAAACTATCTTTCGTAATTAATGCGTTTACAATTGGAATAGCGGCATAGGTAATGATTGTATTGATTGCCGTATCAATGTTCATCCGCAAGGATGTTTTGAAGGATATACTTCTCGTGGTATCAACAAATTTGGTGGAAATTTTTGAATAGAAAAACGATGGACGCACTTTGGATAAGCTGTCCATGGAATTCATTAACACATTTTTGTTTACGCGCTTCACTTTCACAAAGTCAGTCTCGGTCATTTTTCTTGCACAACCAGTGATGACCAAAGAAACAATAAGAAAAGCCTTAAAAAACTGGTTCATAATATTTCAATTTCTCCATCTTAAGATCGAGGTTTTTATTTGTGGAACCCAGCATTTTAGCTATTTTCCAATATTTTAAAGCATCCTCACTTTTGCCTAACTGAATGGAGGCATCTCCTAAATGTTCGGTTACCAATCGGTCTTCATCATCAATCGCAAATGCTTTTTCGAAGTACGTAATTGCATTTTGGAAATCTCCTTTTTGAAACAAAACCCATCCATAGGTATCCAAAAATTGCAATTGATTGGGTGACTTTTCGTTCGCTTTTTTGATCAGGCCTTCTGCTTTGTTCAAATCCAATTTTTCGCTCGCCAAACGGAAAGCGTAATTGTTCATCAACAAGGTGCTGTAGGGATCTTTTTCCATCGCTTTTGTATAGCTTTCGTTCCCTTTTTTCAAATCCTTTTTCCCGAAATAGGCTTCACCCAATTGACCATAAAACTCGCCCAAAAGCGGTTTGTCATTTACCACCAATTCTTGTCCAATTTCCAAAATAGCGATGGCTTCATCGTATTTTTTCGTTTGAATATTTCCAACACCATTCAGCAAATAAAAAGAGGGGGCATTGGGGAAATATTTCAATCCTTCTTTGCTATCTTCCGCCAATTCTTGGAATTTCTGTGTTTGGTATTCCATGATCATTACTTGATTCCATAGAGACTGTGCGTTTTTCTCAAACTCCAAGGCTTTTTTGTACTGAACCAAAGCCTCGTCGTCCTTTTCCATTTCTAGGTAATAATCTCCAAGAATAGAATGCGCTTTTGCTGATTCGGGATTTTCTGCAACGAAAATCTCAGCCAATTCCATGGCCCGAGGATCCATTTTTGGTGATTGTAACGATAGCAATACTTTTGTTTTGGTATCATCGTCAACTCCTTGACCCAGGAATGCTTTTTTCAATTCTGGATAATATTTTTCTGTTTCCCCTTTTTGACGATAAACATCCGCTAGGAATAAGTGAACGCGCCCGTTTTCTGGATCGGCTTTGGCCAAATCCTCTAGTGTACTTATACCTTTTGCTTCCTGTTTCGAATTGAAATAATAATCCACCAAAGTGGAAAGTAATTGTGGGTCTTCAGGATACATCACTCGTGCGATTTCCAATTCTTCCATCGCTTTTTTCTCTTGTTTCAATTTTAGATACAATTGAAATTTTTGGATAGATATATCCGGAATTAATCCAATTTGATCTTGCGTTTTATTCAATTGATTAATCGCCTCTTGCGTTTTGCCAGCACGCACCAAACATTCGGCGTAGGGATACAAAACTTCGGGATTTCTTGGTTGCGCTTTTACCAACTTTTCAAATTGAGCAATCGCCTCCGGAAATTGATTTTTTTCGGCAAAATAGTAGGCTAACTCCGTCGAATAATGCAAGTTTTTTGGATCCAACTTGGCCGCTTTTTGGATCATTTCACCTGATTTTTGTTCGTTGCCTTTCATCAAATACAACTCTGATAAGGCAAAATAAACAGCATCGTCATTTTGTCGCATGGCCAAACACGCTTCAAAACCCAAAATAGATTCGTCGATTTGACCTTTCGTCTTCAATCGAATGGCTTCGTGAAACTTTTCGATGTAGGCATAATCCGCTTTGGAAAAAACCTTATCCGTCGGATTTTCTCCATTTTTCTTTGTGCCACATGCCGAAAGCAATGCCACAAAAACTAGAAATAGGATGTAGTTGTTTTTGCTCATTTATTCAATTACTGAAAAATCGCCTAGACTGATATCATTCGCTTGACCTTTGTAAAGGGCTTTTGAACCAATCATGGAATCTTTCAAATTAGCATTGGAAATTACGGAATCCATTTGTACTATCGTGTTTTGAATGATAGAATTAGCAACTTTCGTGCCTTTTCCAAGGGAAACGTGCGGTCCAACTACTGAATTCGTTAATTCTACCCCTTCACCGATGTAGCAAGGCGGAATAATTACTGAATTCGTTGCAGTAGAATTGGCAGAGATCAACTGCTTTCCAGCCGCTAAATCAAATTCCAAAACGCGTTGATTGGTATAAACCGTCACGGCTTTGTTGCCACAATCCAACCATTCGTCTACTTGACCGGGTTTGAATTTGGTTCCTTTTTCAGTTAATCGGCGTAACGCATCTGGCAATTGGTATTCACCGCTTTTCATGACGTTGTTGTCAATTAGATAGTCCAATTCAGTTCGCAACGCTTCGCCACTTTTGAAATAGTAAATGCCAATCATCGCCAAATCAGACACAAACGTTTGTGGTTTTTCAACGAAGTCGATGATTTCGCCTTTTTCGTTCATTTTCACAACACCGAATGCACTTGGATCATCGATTTTGCTCACGTACAAAATGCCTTCATCTGCTGCATCAATTTTAAAATTGGCTTTGAACAACGTATCGGCGAAAGCTACGGTTACTGGACCCGTCAACAATTCTTTCGCGCACAAAACCGCATGTGCCGTTCCCAACGGTTCCGTTTGGTAATGAATGGAACCTTTTGCGCCCAATTGAGCCGCTACTTCGATCAATTCTCTTTCTACTTCTGGACCAAAATCACCTATGACAAAACCAATTTCATCGATTTTTTCTGGACAGCTAGCCGCGATATCTTCCACCAAACGGTGAACAATGGGTTTTCCACCAACAGGAACCAAAGGTTTAGGAACGGTTAATGTATGTGGGCGAAGACGACTTCCTCGTCCGGCCATGGGGATAATTAATTTCATGCTTAAATTTATTTTACACCTGTGCTACCAAATCCACCGGTACCACGTTCTGTTTCACTTAATTCTTCGGTAACTTGCCATTCTGCTTGTTCCACAGCGGCAAAAACCAATTGTGCAATTCGTTCGCCGTTTTCTAAGATAACCGTTTCATTGGAAAGATTGATTAAAATCACACCCACTTCTCCTCGGTAATCCGCATCAATCGTTCCGGGTGAGTTGAGAACTGTCAACCCTTTTTTCAACGCCAAACCACTTCTTGGACGAACTTGGCATTCAAATCCTGCCGGTATTTCAAGAAACAAACCTGTTTTTACCAATGCGCGTTCCATGGGTTTCAATTCCACGTTTTCGCTCAATTGAGCTCTCACGTCCAATCCTGCACTACTTGTTGTTTCGTAAGCTGGTAAAGGATGTTCGGAGGTATTAATTACTTTTACTTTCATGCACAATTTATTGCGACAAAGCTAAGAAAAATTGTTCCAAAACGATGGCCGTTAAGCAGCTGGTTATCCAACTTTAAACACTCAAAACTTCCTTTATTTACTCTGGGGCCTTTTGGAAATGTATTCTCGATAGGTCAAAAACGAAGAAAAGCACTTGTAAAAAGGCATATATCGTCTTTTTAAATCAATTCAATGTATTCATTTTCTGTAACTTGTAAAAATATGCACGCTTTTTCACAAGTTCCACCTTTTTCTGTTTTCACATTGAAGAAAATATGAGATGACAAGAAAAAAGGTGCTTTCCAGCATTTCACAAAAAAAAATAAAAAGCACTTTTCAGCAGAAGTTATATTATTCTGGGTTCATCTTTGGAACTCGGTTTTTCCATTAGGTAAACTAACCCAAGGTAACCTAGCAGAAATAAATTGCGCACCGAATAATGCGCCCATTCATTTTCGAAATGGAAGGTCCTTCCAACAAAATAAAAAAGAATAGCGATTCCTAAATACAGGGTGAATTTGCGGAGGTTGTATTTGATCGGGAAATATTTTCGGGACAACAAATACGAAGCTACCATTTGCGAAGCATAAACAATCAAAGTAGCCCAAGCACTTGCCGTGAACCCATAAACGGGAATAAAGGCAACATTGATGACCACCGTTAAAATCGCACCACCAATGGCAATGTAGGCGCCAAATTTCGTTTGACCGGACAATTTGTACCAAATGCTTTGATTGAAATAAATTCCGAGAAAAACATTCGCCAACAAAAGAATGGGCACCACATTCAAACCAACGTGGTAGGCTTCATTCTGGATAAATCCTTTGAAAAAATCAATGTTCAAACTCACCAACAAGAAAACGGCACACACTATTGCTACAAAGTAGTTCATGATTTTGCGGTATTGTTTGTCGCGGTCCAGATCTTTGCTACGTGCAAAAAAGAATGGTTCCGCAGCGTAGCGATAGGCTTGCAAGAAAATCGTCACCAACATCGCCAATTTGTAACAGGCGCTGTAGATTCCTACTTGTTCATTGGCATATTGCAACGTTTCTACTGTGCCTTGGTACAAAATGTGTTTCAGCAAAATTCGATCGATGGTTTCGTTGACAATTCCCGCCAAACCGGCAATCATCAGCGGAAAAGCGTACCAAACCATTTCTTTCACAAAATCCAATTGAATCTTGAATTGAATGCCTAAAAAATCCTTGTACAGGGCGATAGGCTTCACCAATGAAGAAATCAAATTTGCGAAGAGAATAAATATCACGCCTTCTTCCGGCTGCTGCGGATTGAAGAGCACCAGCATGAAAAACAAATTCAAGCCAATGTTGACGAAAATGCTGCTCATTTGAATCGTTGCAAATTTCAAGGCTTTTTCTTCCGCCCGCAATTTTGCCAAAGGCAAGGCAGAAATGGCATCGATGATCACAATGACGCCCAAAAGAATAATGTATTCAGGATGATCACTGAACAACATCGCATCGGCAATGGGCTGATACAAGAACAAAAGCAACAAGGCAAACGTGCCGTTGACCGATAATACACTTAAAAAACTGCTTCTAAAAACTTCGGCTTTGTCTTCTCGCTTTTGCAAGAAATGGAAAAAAGCGGTTTCCATACCGAACGTAAGTGTAACGATTAAAAATGCCACCCACGCATACAATTCCGATACAACGCCGTATTCTGCCGGGTTGACAAAAACACTGGTATACAAGGGAACCAATAAGAAATTCAGAAAACGCCCAACAATGCTAGGCAATCCATAAATGGCGGTTTGTCCGAGTAATTTCTTAATGGGATTGGACACTATCCTCTAAAATTTGGTTTTCTTTTCTCAATAAACGCTCCGGTTCCTTCTTTGAAATCTTTGGTGCCAAAACATTTTCCAAATTGTTCAATTTCAATTTCGTACCCATTGATACCGTCTTGGAAATTGGCATTGACGGATTGAATGGCCGCAGAAATGGCTGTTCGAGAATTATTCAAAATACGTTTTACGATTTCCTCACATTTGGTGATCAATTCATTTTGTTCCACTACATGGTTCACCAAACCCCATGTCAAAGCTTCCTCGGCCGCCATCATTCCTGCGGTGAAAACCATTTCGTTGGCTTTTCCTCTTCCGACCAATTGGGCCAAACGTTGTGTGCCACCGTATCCTGGAATAACACCCAAAGAAACTTCTGGCAAACCCATTTTGGCATTGGAACTAGCTACTCGAATGTGTGAACACATGGCCAATTCTAAACCTCCACCCAAAGCGAAACCGTTTACAGCGGCAATCACCGGGATATTCATATTTTCGACAAAACTGAACAACAACTCTTGACCTTTTCTCGCCAAATCGCCGCCTTGCTCAATTGAAAAATCGGCAAATTCTTTGATATCTGCACCAGCTACAAACGCTTTTTCACCCGAACCCGTTAGAATTACGGCTCCACATGATTCGTCGTTGTTCGCCTCATCTAACGCCAAACGCAATTCCTTTATCGTTTCACGGTTCAGTGCGTTCAATTGATTCGGTCGATTGATGGTGATGATTTGATATTGATCTTTTTGATCAACAAGAATGTTGTTGTACATAATGGAATGATTTTAAGCAAAAATAGTCACTTTTTTAAAGTGGGGTCGGAAAACCGAATTTGGATATCAACCTTTTCTGAGTCTTTTATACAATTTTATTAGTAGCATCAACCCTAGGGCAACCAAGAAGAAGGACAAAGTTGCTTTCCACCAAGACAATCGGCCTTGTGTTTCTACTAAGAAAATGATGGCAACCAAACACAAGGTAGCCAATTCATTCCACATGCGCAGTTGATTGGAATTCCAGGTAAAAATACCTTTGGCCATTTTGAACATGAGTTTTTGACTGATAAAATGGTAGACTAACAACACCCCAATGAACGCCAATTTAATGTGCATCCAAGGTTGTTGTAGCAAATAGGGATTGAGCCAAAGCATCCAAAATCCGAAAAGGAAAGTCAAAATCATAGCTGGCGTAGTGATGATCCACCACAATTTCTTCTCCATGATTTGAAATTGATCGCTCAGTGCTTTTTTGGCCAATTCGTCTTTTTCCTGTGCTTCCGTATGGTAAATAAACAAACGCGGCATGTAGAACAGGCCTGCAAACCAGCTGACCACAAAAATGATGTGCAAAGATTTGATGATATCGTACATAGGGTAAAATTACGAAAAGTCAATTACGAATTACGAATAGACAATTACGAATTGTTTAATTACGAATTTGGATTCCCTAATTCGTAATTCGTAATTTTTAAATTCTTAAGCGAATAAATTCATCAAATCTTCTTTGTTTAAGGATTTCAAAATGGAAGCATCTGTGCGCACCAAATCTTCGGCCAGTTCTTTTTTCGATTCTTGTAGCAACCTAATTTTGTCTTCAACGGTATCGGGACAAATCAATCGAACCGCCACGACATTTTTCTTTTGACCAATGCGGTAACTTCTGTCAATTGCTTGATTTTCGACCGCTGGATTCCACCAAGGATCAACGATGTAAACGTAATCGGCTTCTGTTAAATTCAAACCGGTTCCACCCGCTTTTAGACTGATGAGAAAAACCCGAACTTCCTCGTCATTTTGAAAACGGTGCACGATTTCTTCTCGGTTTTTTGATTTTCCCGTCAAATATTCGTGGGTGATTTCTTCTTTGTCCAGCTCTGCTCGAATCAAATCCAACATGGTAACGAACTGCGAGAAAACCAAAATCTTGTGGTATTTGTGTTTCGTCCGAATTTCTTCCATCAAAACGGTCATTTTTGCTGATTCATCTCCAAAGTCAACATCGTCTGGAAGGATTTTGGGTGAATCGCATATTTGGCGCAGTTTCGTTAAACCTGCCAAGAGCAGCATACTTTTATTGACGTCAAATTCAAATCGGTCACGACTCAACAAAGAAGTTCGAATCTCAGCGCGGGTGGAATCGTAAATCTGTCGTTGCTCCTCGCCCATTTCGCAATACAGCACCATTTCTGTTTTCTCAGGCAATTCTTTCGCTACTTGCTTTTTGGTTCGTCGCAAGAGAAACGGGTTGATTTTGTTTTGCAATTCCTTCGCTCGGGCAAAATCTTTGAATTTGTCGATGGGAATGGAATATTCGTCTCGGAATCGTTTTTGAGAACCGAAAATACCGGGAATGGCAAATGAAAATTGCGCATACAAATCAAATGTATTGTTCTCGATTGGCGTACCCGTCAAGACCACACGATTTCTCGCTTGCAACAAACGAGCGGCTTTGTAACGCATCGATTCAGGATTTTTGATGGCTTGCGATTCATCCAAGAAAATATAATCGAACGGGAATTTCTTGAGTTTGCCAACGTCCGAAAGCAAAGTTCCATACGTGGTCAAAACAATGTCAAACGATCGAAAGGTCTCCACATTTTTCACCCGCGTGTTTCCATAATTAGAAAGCAATTTCAGCGTTGGTGCAAACTTTTCAATTTCACGGGTCCAATTAAACAACAAGGATGTTGGCACCAAGACCAAATGCGTTTTGTCGTTCTTTTTTTCTTTGAGTGAAAGGATAAAAGCAATGATTTGAATCGTTTTTCCTAGACCCATGTCATCCGCTAAACAACCACCAAAATTGAATTCATCCAAAAAGTGCAACCAATCCAATCCATCTTTTTGATAGTCTCGCAAAGTCCCCTTCAAAGTTTTGGGAACTTTTGATTTTTTTACGTTGTTGAAATTATTGATTTTCAAATTAATGGAATCAATTTCTTTTAAAATTTCTGTATCTAAATTTTCTTCCTCGAACAAGTCAGTAATCACTGAATAATTCACTTTCGAAATCCGGATTTTGTCTTCCACAAGGTCGCCCGAACGGAAATATTGGCTGAATTTCTCGATCCATTCCTCTGGTAACAAACCGTGTGAACCATCCCCCAGAACGACGTAGTTGCTTTTGTTGCGCACTGCTTTTTGCACTTGTTGCAAACTGGCTGTTTGTTCACCAAAATTGATTTTTGCAGAAGTTTCAAACCAATCTAACCCACTTGCCACGCCAATTTTTACAGAAATTTTTGAAGGATTCCATTTGTTGCTTTTCAGTTCCTTGAAGCCCAACACTTGAATGTTTTCATCTTGCCAAACAGAGAAAGCATCGATGAACCAACCTTCGTTGTAGAATTTCTTTTTGTGCAGGTAAAAATGATCGAAACCACCCAATTGGTCTTCGAACTCAAAATTTTGCCGCGTCAACATACCGACAAAACGATCTTCCAAGTTTTTATCCCGCGGAATCGTAAACCACTCACCTACCTCATCAATTCCTGAAAGTTGTTGTTGACTGAGAATGGGTACTTCCATTTTTCCGTAACGAATGGCTGGCGTAATCAAGATGTAATTTTCAGATTCTGAAAGGTAAATCGTCTTTTCGGGTCCTTTCTTTTCGGTAAAGAAGGCTACTTGCTTTTTGGTTGCTTTTTTGCGAAAGCCATAATTGATTTGGACATTTTTCTCGAGCGGTGCCAAATATTTTTGCTGGAATTCATCGAATTGTACGGTGGGAATCAGCAAACGATTGTTGTATTCTTTAAAAAATTGAAACAACTTGTATTTGTTATCCCCTTGCAACAGAAAAAATTGTTTTTCCACTTCAATAAAAAATCGGAAATGAAACTTTAACTGGTTGAATAAATAGGTTTTATCGTTCAAAATTAAAGAAGGAATCACTTCGTAAAAATCTTTCTTGTGTTGAATGTCTAAATGGATTTGAGCGTTCTCTGCGAAGCGCAAATTCACTTCTACCAGATTACGTGCCGAAAGCGAAGATGAATTCTCTTCTCCCGAAAAATAATAGGTGTATTGCGCTGGGTTTTTCAACAAGGTTCGCAACGCATTCAATTGAGGTTCGATGTCTTTGTCGCGATGGTAAACACCTTTGAAAAAAGCAACGGCGCCAAAAAATTTAATCTTTTCTGTTTCGTCCGTTTGTTGCATTTCCAACGCTGGATCGATTTCTTGCAAAGGGTTTTTCGGCTTTCCATTTTGCGTCAACTCGCATTCGATCAAGGTCACCAGCAATTCATTTCGGTAACTGTGTTCTGAAAAAACAATCCCTCGATGCTTCACTTTTTCCTTGTTTTTTAGCCAGCTTTCTGAAAACAATTCCGATTTTGGTGAAAAGAAATTTTCCAACTTTTGAATGCCTTTTTCATCTAAGCGGAGTAATTCCTGTTTTTTCGTGATGACTTTTACTTGCCCTCGGTTGTAATCCAAATCAAAAAATTCATCCAAATCGTAATCGGTACTTAAACCATATTTCTCGGCAGAGGTTTTGAACGCTGTTTTCCGTTTCTCCGGATAAAAATAGATGTGCAAGTTGGTACGGGAAAGTATCGTCGCCAAGGCCATGGCTTGATGGGTGCACAATTTATCGGTTTCAATTTGACAATCGCAACACAGGTACAACGACGTATCCTTTTCCGAAACGGCGATGCTTACTTTGTAATTTTCCAAGTGGTTGGTGGAAATTTCAAAAGTCATGGTGTCCACAGCGGCATCGAGCACATAACACAAGCGCGGAAACAAAAACTGACGCGGATGCAAATTCGAAAAATGCGCAATGTAGTCTTCATCCAAATCGAGAATGCTAAAATTTTCGATGATGGTAAAATCCATGGGCACACTTTCGACCAAAAGCGTTTCACTTCTCAATTTACTGTTCCAACGGTTGTTTTTTTCCATTTTTTGTATTGAACACCTAAAATTTCAGGCGCGACCTGCAAAGATGGGAATATTTAAGGGAAGACTTTTCACAATTTGAATTAACTCCAACCTAAACCTAAATAAAAACGTTATTTTTAATTAATAAGGCTATTGAAATGAAAGGACTAACCATTATTACCATTTTCTTCTGTTTTTCTTCAGTTAATTTTGCTCAAGAGAAAACGAACAGCGATTTTATTAAAGAAGTTCAAGTGGGAACGAACTTTGCATCGCTCTATAGAAAACCATTTAATGGTGAACTTGTTAAAACTCAAAGAGGGTTTATAACGGATAATCAATATTTAAACGTAGAGTTCATTTTCAAATTTAATCCTAGATTTTCTTTGCGGATTCCACTAGCATATGGATTAGGAAACTTAGATGGAAAAGTGATTGAAGATGGCGATTTAAAATCGCATTTTTTTAATACTGGACCTGATTCATTAGCTCCAAGCAATTATTACATTTACGGTCCAAAGATTGATGCATTTTCAATATCATATTACATTCAATGCAATAACAGATGCAACGAAAGTTTCCGTTCGCATATTCGACCTCACTATTTAAAATATCAAGTGGGAATTTTCCCTAAAGTGAATTTATACAATTGGGAAAAAGTGAATTTATCATTTTCTCTTGGTGCAAATTTCGGCTTCATGGACAAATACGCAATTTCTGAATATTCAAGTTTTACTAGTAATAAAAACAGCGATGACACGATAGTTAGCTGGACGCAAACAAATCAAAGAATTGAATACGAGACAAATACATTCTTTTTTGTTCGTGGTGAATCCTTATTGGGTTTGGATGTGAAATTGACCAAACGTTTTTCGCTAAACTTCGAAACCGGATTTTCGACTATAGTAAAGGGTCAAGGCAAAAAACCAGATAAAATTTACACTAATTTAGATGGAAATGGATATAATTTAGTTCTTTCAGACAAAGAAAATACTGAGTATGATCTTTATTATTCTAATGATGAATACGATAGTTTTTCGACAAAATGGAAAGGTTTTTATAACCAATTTTATTGGGTTAACCGTTTCTCTCTACGCTACCAATTTCGATAAACAATTCACCGCATAACATTTCAAAGAAATAACTATCTTTATTCTAACATTCAAAATCAAAGTTTATGAAAACTCCATTCCTACTCCTTTGTTTTTTAACAGTTTCACTATTTTCAAATGCCCAACAATGGTTGGACCAAAAATACACCTATGACAGCGTTTTAAATGTTTCTTACGGTTCCTCCGTGAATTTCATCGGCGATACGGAAACCCATTTGATGGACATTTACTTGCCCAATTGTGATGATGCAGCGCATCTTTCAACACGACCTTTGCTAATTTTCATTCACGGTGGGGCATTCATTGCGGGCGATAAAGACGAAGCCAACTTGCAAACCATGTGCAAGCAATTTGCCAAACGTGGTTATGTCACGGCCTCGATTGATTATCGTTTGGGCTTTATTTCGGATGAAATCGCGCACACCTGCAATTTCCCCAGTTACAACTGTGTTTTTGCCACCGATAGTTTGGAATGGGCAAGAGCGTGTTACCGAAGCATTCAAGACGGAAAAGGTGCTTTGCGTTACTTGATCAACCGGCACGCACAATACCGCATTGACACCAACAACGTATTCTTAGCAGGTGAAAGTGCGGGTTCATTCGTTTCTTTGGGCGTTGGTTTACTGGATGTTCCTGCTGAAAAGTTTCCTGAGGCTTTTGCGGCAGCATCCGTTCCCGCACCGAACGCTAATACTAGCAGTTGTGTCTACAACGTCGGGAAAACTTTTCCAGCAACCATTTCCCGACCTGATTTGGGTGATATTTATGGTGCTATTGAACCCACGACAATCAGTTACACCATCAAGGGAATTGGTAACTTTTACGGAGGCATGATGCACGACTTGTTGCAACAATCTGACCCCAGCAAACCCAAACCCGCTATTTATTCTTTCCATCAACCTTGCGACATGGTTGTTCCAATCGATTCTGCGAAAATTTATGCCGGACTTTCTTGGTGCATGACCAACGGATACGGTTGCTATGGAATTGCGAATACACCCAAAGTTTATGGAAGTCGTGGTTTATCCAACCTAAATACTAACAACAGTTATGGCTACACCCTTGATAATCATTTCACGGCGACCAATTTTCCCTATAGCTTTTTAATTGGTGCGGGCAGTTGCGCGGATCAAGTGAACAATCCTTGTCACGCGTATGACAATTTTGGAGCAAGATTGAATGAGTTGGCTGGCTTTTTTGCGCCCTTGGTTTCAACCAATCCAATTTGCGATACTGCACAAGTTCCGGTGGGTCTTTCTCAACTCGAGCTGGAAAGAGATTTGGCAATTTTCCCGAATCCGGCTGCGGAAAGTTTCACCATTCGACAATTGACTTTTGAGCAAGCGCAGTATGCAATTTTCGATATGCTAGGACGTGAAATTCAAAACGGCGAATTGAAATTTGGAGATAATTTGATTCCCGTTAAAAGTCATTTAATTGGTGGAACCTTTCTGGTAAGCGTAAGCAAAAATGGCATTCGTTCTTCCCGATTATTGACGATAAAGTGATAATATACAGATCGATAAGAAAATAATAATAAAGGGCCCAACCTCGTCACGCCAATCTATTTAATCAATCGATTTTCTTTGCGGTATCGTTTCCACTAACTTCAACCAAGCTAAAAAGGATTTGAAAACAACAGAATAATTGTACTTAAATCACAATTGGTTTTTTTAGTATATTTGAACTACCCACCTTCCAATACGGATTTGGTGTGTACTTAAAAACTACTTTTTTCAAGTGATTTTTTAAAAATTGCAACGAAACTAAAAACGAGGCACTATGTTGAAAATTTACGCTGCCCTTTTTCTTCTGCTGATAAGTTCTATTGGCATGGCACAAATCACCATGACCCAGGCAATTCAAACGAAATATGAAGCCGAACAGTATTCCGAAATCATCACAGAATTTGGACGCCAAGCGGATACACTTCCAGCCAAAGCAATTTATTACATCGGAATGGCATACCGCATGAAGGGAGATGATATGAATTGTTTGCGTTATATGATCCTTTCGATTAACAAAGACAATCGCGACCCAGAACCTTTTTATACGAAGGCAATGACTTTCAATTATTTCAATCAATTTTCCAGCGCTGTTCCTGATTTTGAGCAGGCCATCCAATTGGATCCATCTCCCTCCAAGTATTTTGCTGGATTGGGGGACGCTTACTTTGGAATGAACAAATATGACGAAGCCCTAAAGGCTTACCAAACGGCTACAACAAAAGAAAATCCCATTGTTTGGCCGTATAAAATGATCCCAAAAGTATACCTTAAGATGCATCAATCTGATAAGGCGCTGGAAGCGTATTACGTGGCAAAAACCAAATTTTCGAAAACAAGTGATGCCTACCAAAATGTTTTACTGAACATTGGTGAGTTGGAGAATCTAGGTGGTCATTACGATCAAGCCATCGTAGCTTTAAATGAATTGCGCCGTTTAAAACCAACTAATTATGAAGCCATTCCCTTATTAATTCAATCGTATTATGGTAAAAAGGAATATGAATCTGCTATTCCCTATCGTAAAATGTTGCACGATGCACGGGAAAAAAACTTTTTAGAAGGAAGCTTGAAAAACAGTTTTTGCTTCGATCAATTTGTCTACAACGGGCACACCATTTTGGCATTTGAAAGCTATGATGAAGGTTCGAAAGTCCCCTACTACAAACACCTTTTTCAGGTATTGAATGCAAATGGAACGATTGAATACCAAATTCAAACCGAATTTTCTCCCCAATCGGTAGCTGTCGGTGGCACCAAATATTTGCTCAGCCTAGACAAAAATGAAACACACACGACTTTCCAAATAGGATTCGACGATGGTTTTGATTACAATGATTTGAAAAAAGCCGTGATTGGAGTAATTGAAAAGAATTAGCCGGAAACTGAGTCAATGTATCATCCGCCAAAATCCGTTAAAAGTGAAGTTTCTACGTTTCCCTTATCCAATTTAATTCCATGGAAATAACTACGTTTGACAAAGTAAAAATTTGCACTAAATAGAAAAAATGTCAGTGAGTAAAATTGCGTTGTTAACAGGTGGAAGTCGAGGTTTGGGTCGAGAAATGGCATTGAAGTTGGCAGAAAAAGGAATCGATGTGGCGATCACGTATTTGTCCAGCAAAGAAAAAGCGGAAGCGGTGGTAGCTGAAATACAAGCCATGGGGCAAAAAGCGTATGCCTTTCAATTGGACACACGATTTACCGGTGGATTTGACGCATTTTTGACACAACTTTCCACCACCTTGCAAGCCGAACGCGGTACCGACAAAATCGATTTTCTGATCAACAACGCAGGAACGGGCATCTACAAACCCTTTTTAGAAACCACCGAAGCGGATTTTGACGAAATGATGAACGTACATTTGAAAGGTGTCTATTTTCTCACGCAAAAAGCCGTGCCGTTTCTAAAAGATGGCGCCCGGATTATCAATCTTTCATCTGGCTTGGCGCGTTTTAGTATTCCTGGTTCTTCCGCTTACGCCAGTATGAAAGGAGGCGTGGATGTGTTTACCCGCTTTCTTGCCAAAGAATTGGCATCCCGAAAAATCACAGCCGTTTCCGTTGCACCCGGAGCCATTGCTACCGATTTTGGCGATGGGGAAAACAGAAGTGAAATGAAGCAAAATCTCATTTCTGGCGTTACGGCTTTGGGTCGCGTGGGCGTAGCCGAAGATATTGGCGGCATTGTTGCTTTCCTTTGCACAGAAGAAGCGCGCTGGATCAATGGGCAACGAATTGAGGCAAGTGGTGGGATATTTCTTTAAAGGTTTTTTCTTTCACAAAATTCATCACTTTCGTAAATCTTCCAACACACCAAAATCCTTTGTATCCAGTCGTTTGCAAGCCCACACATTTTCCTTATCTTTGCCCCCTCAAAATTCAGTAAAAGATGGAATTGTCCAGTTTAGAAGTACAAAGAAGAGAGTCGCTTGACAAATTGCGCGACCTTGGTATCGAACCTTATCCGGCGGCGTTGTATGACGTAACGGATTATGCGAAGGAAATAACAGATTCTTTTGTAGAGGGCAAGAAGGTGACGATCGCCGGGCGAATGATGTCGCAACGCATCATGGGAAAAGCTTCTTTTGCTGAAATTTTGGACTCTACAGGTCGTATTCAAGTTTACATCAACCGCGACGAATTGTGTCCGGGTGAAGACAAAACTTTGTACAACGAAGTTTTCAAAAAATTGCTCGATTTAGGCGATTTCTTGGGAATTAAAGGATATCTATTCAAAACGCAAGTAGGTGAAATTTCCATTCACGTGGAAGAATTTACCTTGTTGAGCAAAGCGTTGAAACCGCTTCCAATGGCGAAAACGGATGCCGATGGAAAAGTACACGATGCATTTACCGATCCGGAATTGCGTTACCGTCAACGGTATGTGGATTTGGTCGTGAATTCACACGTGAAAGAAACGTTTATTCGTCGTTCCAAAGCCATGAATGCGATGCGTTCTTTCTTCAATGACAAAGGCTATATGGAAGTAGAAACGCCGATTTTGCAACCGATTCCTGGTGGCGCGAGTGCTCGTCCGTTTATGACGCATCATAATGCCTTGGACATTCCTTTGTATTTGCGTATCGCGAATGAATTGTATTTGAAACGATTGATTGTTGGTGGATTTGAAGGCGTTTATGAGTTTGCGAAAGATTTCCGAAACGAAGGAATGGACCGTACGCACAATCCAGAATTTACCGTAATGGAAATTTACGTGGCCTACAAAGACTATTTCTGGATGATGGATTTCACGGAAAAAATGTTGGAACACGTGGCAATTGCGGTTTGCGGAACCACGGAAGTTCAAGTAGGAGACAATAAAATTTCGTTGAAAGCGCCCTACAAACGCGTAACAATGCGTCAATCGATTATTGACTTCACTGGATTTGACATAGACGGGAAAACCGAAGAAGAACTCCATGCTGCATGCAAAAGCATGGGCATCGACACCGATCCGAGCATGGGGAAAGGGAAATTGATCGATGAAATTTTCGGGGAAAAATGTGAAGGAAATTACATCCAACCGACGTTCATCACGGATTACCCAATTGACATGTCGCCATTGTGTAAAAAACACCGCGACAACCCCGAATATACCGAGCGTTTTGAGTTGATGGTGAACGGAAAAGAAATTGCGAATGCCTATTCCGAGTTGAACGACCCAATCGACCAACGCGAGCGTTTTGAAGTACAAATGGCGCTTTCTGAAAAAGGCGACGACGAAGCCATGTTTATCGACCAAGATTTCTTGCGTGCGTTGGAATACGGAATGCCGCCAACATCTGGGATGGGCATTGGCATCGACCGATTGGTGATGTTGTTGACCAACAATTCTTCAATCCAAGAAGTGTTGTTCTTCCCGCAAATGCGCCCGGAGAAATTTGATTTCAAAGGTCCAGAATTAACGGACAATGAAAAAACAATCGTTGCTCTTATAGAAAAATCAGGCAGAACCGACCTGAATTTATTGAAATCGCAAACCGGTTTGAGTGGCAAACAATGGGATGTCGCGATGAAAAGTTTGGCAAAACACGGTTTGACGAAAGTAGAGAAAACGGACGAAGGATTGTTTGTGGAATTGGCGTAGGCTTCGACTTTGATGCTTATCGCGACTTGGCTAACTAGTATCTTGTTGAGGGCAATCGCTTTATAATCATGGGATAACGGACCGTGTTTTGTTAAAAAAATCATAAATAAAATGATCAAACCCATGATCGTGAAAAAACTATTTTTTTCAATAAATTGATAGTCAGATAATTGAAATAAATATTCTTTGAACAAAAATTTCACTTCCCGAATTCTTAATCTAGGTTCATTTCCTCCCTTTTCAAATAGTGTATTTTTGTTTCGCTAAACAGAATAGGCTATGATTAATATTCGCCAGTACTTGGATCAATATGTGAAACTAACAGATGAAGAATGGGAAATATTTTCTTCTAAATTGATAAAAGAAAAACTTCCGAAAAAATCGCTTTTGTTGTTAAAAGGAGAGGTGGAAAGTCATCTTTCTTTTGTAAACAAGGGAATTGTGCGCTACTACATTGATAAAAAGGAATCGCAATACACGTTTGGTTTTGCTTTTGAGCAAGAGTTTGCCAGTGCCTATGATTCCTTTTTAACCCAAACTCCTTCCCGTTATTATGTGGAAGCCTTAACAGAGGTAGAATTGTACCGCATTACTTTTGAAGATTTGCAAAACGCCTATGCAATGACAGAAAATGGAAATGCGATCGGACGAGCATTGGCCGAAGAATTGTATTTGTACAAATTCTCGAGAGAAATGAGCAACCAACATGAATCTGCTACAGACCGATACGAACAATTGATCACCAAACAACCGTATTTTCTGAAACAAATTCCGTTGCAATATATTGCCTCTTATATCGGTGTCACACCCCAAACTTTGAGTAAAATTCGTAAGCGAATTTCTTAACTCATGTTCATTGTGTAGCTTAATTTTTCTCGGTTATTTTGTAGAATTCAGATCAACAAAGGGGACAAACTACAATGGACATTCGACACAATTTTATTTTAATTCACCTAAACAATTCTGATTTTGGTTTTCTATTAATTGGAGAATTGTATAAGCTGCAAAATCACTTGGTGGTTGTCAGCAAATGCGAAACGCATTTGAATCAACTTAAAAAAGAATTTCCAAAAATCGATCGGATCGTGTGTGACGTAGAAAAAGAAGAAGATCTTGATGCTTTGGTGGCACGATGTATGAATGTCTATCCTTTTTTAGACAATGTCATTCATCATAACTACCACAGAGAGTTAATTTATTCTAAAAAATCGCACGTTGAAATCGCAGGTTCCATCAAAGAAGCGAAAAAGTTATCATTACGACTTTTACCCATTTTTGCCAACAAGCCGGAAAGCGCTATGGTTTTTACATTCATCGACACACAAAAAGAGAAAGTGTTTGGACAAAAAAACTACTTTCAAAATACTCAATTTTTTGCCGAGTTACGACAAAAATCAAAGGGTTCCTCTGTGGAAATGATAGAGATGAATGTACCAATTGAGATGCTAAAAATTCCAACTAGCCATCACCATTTAAAGGCCATCCATCACATTCACGATAACCTCTATGATTGGGAAAGAGGGAATTTTACTCGACTCAAAAAAAATGAGAGCCTAATTAAGAAGTGGTTAAAATGGATCAAACAATCCTATTTCTACAATTAAATTTCAATTCCCACTACGCAAACATCATCCGTTTGCTCGTACTCGGTTCCCATCCACTCATTTAAAAAGTTGTGCAGCTGTTGACCTTGTTCAACAATGGGCAAATGGAATGTTTTTTCTATTTCTTCACGAAACAAACGTGGTTTCATCTTTTTACCCAGCGGTCCACCAAATTGATCGGCGTATCCATCCGATGTCAAAATGATTCGATCGCCTTTTTCTACGTCGATGGTTTCAAATGAAAAGGAATAGTCGCCGTCTTCCGATCCAATTCCGCGTTTGTCGCCTTTGTATTCCATGATTTCGCCTTTGCGAACCAGGAACATTCCATTTTTGGCCCCTGAAAAGAAAACCCGTTGATTTTTTTTGTCGTAAGCACAAAGCGCAATGTCCATGCCGTCGCGAATCTGAATTTCACCGATTTCAGAATTGAACAATTGACTCATTTCACGGTTCAAATAATTCAAAACATCCCCTGTATTATGGATTTCAGGATGATTGTTGGTCGCCATCAGAATCCGCAATCCTAAAACACTGATTATGGCGCCAGGAACACCATGCCCGGTACAATCACCAACTGAAAAAACCGTGCATTCATTTTCTTCTCCATTTTTATCGATCATTTTGGATTCACCACACCAATAAAAATCGCCACTTACGATGTCTTTTGGTTGAAACACTACAAATGCATCTTTGAATTTGTTTTTAAAACTCTCCGAGGATGGTATGATGGCATTTTGAATTCGCTTGGAATAATTGATGGAATCTATGATCTCGCGGTTTTTGTGTTCCACCAATTCTTTTTGGTCGATGACTTCTTTGGTTCGATCGCGCACTTGAATTTCCAACTGCTCGTTTTGGCGACTTTTCAATTCGTTCATTTCCTCCAAACGAGAAAAGGCTTCTTCTTTGAACATTTTGAACCGGTCCACCACAGCAAAGGTCAGTAAAATGACCTCGATGGCCGAACCAATTTGCAAACTGTAATCCGTCAAGAAATTGCTCGGTGCAATACCAAAATTGCGCAACACAAAACCGAAAACAGAGAAAATCAACACCACAAAAGCAGCAAAGAAAAAACGGGCGGGCTTGTAGTTTTGGCGGATTAGAAAATAGGCTACCGGCAAAATCAAAATGTTTAGAATCAAGGTCAACCCGTTAACGACTAATATAGAAATTCGATAGGCTGTTTCGGATGGTACGACAGATAAGACTAGATTGATCGTCAACAATACTGAAAACACATGGAAGATTCGGTTGAACTTGGGCAGGTTTGTTTTGGTAGACAGGAAATTCTGAACAAAAAACAGCAAGAATAAAACGGAAATCGTTGCTAAAAATGGTAAAGAATGGTTGGCGATATACGGATTATTTGGCCAAATGTATTCGAAACCAAAACCGCCAAGTGCCAATTGCAGGAAAATCAATCCCAATAGATACAAAAGATAATACAAGTTGGCTCGCTCCTTAATCACGATAAAAATGAACAAGTTGAGAATAAAGACAAAGAGGATGATTCCGTAATAAATTCCGATGATGTATTGTTCTTTGTAATCTCGTTTGCTAATGGCGCGTTCACTCAAAATCGAAATTGGGATGTACAATTGATCGCCTTTGTTGTTGATTTTTAATAATATTTCACGTTCACCGTTTATTTGAAATTGGTAAAATCGGTGGTCGCGGTTGCGGTGCCGAAACGAGTATTCATCACCCGTCATTGATTTACGCTTAAAACCATCTTTTGTTCTAACAAAAAAGACAATTTCGTCCAAGTTCGGGTTTTTTAGCTCTAAGAAAATGGGCTGATTCGCAGAATAGTTCAATTTTATACGAAGCCACAAGTTGCCATTGAAAAAACCAAAATTGGGTGTTAATTTTCCGTAGGATTCGAATTTTTGAAACGTTACGTCTTCTGCGGTGAACTTTCGAGCTGGATCTACCAAATAGTCAATCGCTTCCCCTTGAACTTTTATTTCTTTAAAATCTTGGGGCAGTTCAATTGCCAAGCCGACAAAGGCCCAAAATGTCATGTAAATGCTTAGCAATGATTTCAACACACGTTCTCCTTTTACTTTCGATTCAATTCGTACACATTTACGCTGGGAAACAACTTTTGGTTTCTGAATTAAAAAATAAACACGCATTCCCTGCTTTTAAAATTGATATTTGGGCCATCCGTCACCCGAAAAAAACTTCAAAATGGGGTTCATTTCAATTGGATAAAACAGCTGTTCTTGGTAGTCTAACCTTGTGAATTTCACGGAAATAAAATTTACTTAGCGTAAAAATGTCAGATATTCAATTAATTAGTTTACATTTGCTTAAATATTTTAAAAAATTACAATGAATAAAGGCACAGTAAAATTCTTCAACGAGACTAAAGGATTTGGTTTCATTACAGAAGAAGGCGCAAACAAAGATCACTTTGTACACGTATCAGGATTAATCGACGAAGTACGCGAAGGTGACGTTGTTGAGTTTGAATTAGAAGAAGGTAAAAAAGGCTTGAACGCGGTAAACGTTAAAGTTATCTAATATACTTTTAAGAATTTCAAAATGAAATAGCCCGTTTGTTTTTGCAAGCGGGCTTTTTTTTTGCATTTAATTCTCATTTAACAACCAAAACAAAACTATTTTTCAATTGTTTCTCTAACATGCTGCATTACACAACTTATCTCCATTCACCGGATAAAAAATGGGTCACTTTCGTGCATGGCGCAGGTGGCAGCAGTGCTATTTGGTACAAACAAATCAAAGCCTTCAAGCAAGAATTCAACATACTTTTGATTGATTTGCGTGGTCATGGCAAATCCAAAGAACCGATTTATAAAAAATTCAAAAAGTACACGTTTGATTCCATCAGTGATGAAATCATTGAAGTATTGGATCATTTGAAAATCCAAACTTCCCATTTTGTTGGAATTTCCTTGGGAACCATACTGATTCGCGAAATTTCGGAGCGATATCCCGAACGAACGAGTAGTTTGATCATGGCGGGGGCGGTTATGAAATTGAATTTACGCGGACAAGTTTTGATGCGTTTCGGCGCCCTTTTCAAATCTATCATTCCGTATTTGATTCTGTATCGTCTTTTTGCTGTCATTATCATGCCGAAGAAGAAACATCGTGAGTCGCGCTTACTATTTATCAATGAAGCGAAGAAATTGCGGCAGAACGAATTTAAACGATGGTTTACTTTGATTTCGCAAGTGAATCCCTTGTTGGCTTTTTTCCGAATCAAGGATTCTGGTATTCCCACCTTGTATGTAATGGGGCAAGAAGACCATATGTTTCTACCGACCATTTCCAAATTGGTGGGTTCGCATCTTACTTCTCAATTGGTGATTGTTCCAGCTTGCGGACACGTTGTCAACGTAGAACAACCAGATTTTTTCAATACGACGGTTTTACAATATTTGCTCAAATTGCAACAACGGAATTAAATAAAAAAGGTCTCACATCACTTGATGCAAGACCTTCTGCTAAATTTATTTTAAATCTTAATTTCCGAATGAATCGTCAGAAGAATTAATTACTTTCAAATTTTCCGCACCTGTTTTAATCACTTTGAACTCCGTTCTACGATTTTTCTCGTGCTCTTCTTCTGAACAATCTGATTTCACGTTTCCTTCACAACCGCAATCATTCAAAAGTTTAGATTCTCCATATCCTTTTCCGTAAATACGGTCTGGATTGGTGATTTTACTTTTGATGTAGGCTGCTGAAGCTTTGGCACGTTTATCCGACAATTTTTCGTTGTAAGCAATGCTTGCTCGACAATCGGTGTGTGAGCCCAATTCTACTTCCATTTCTGGATATTTGTTCATGACTTCAACAATTTTGTCCAATTCTACTTTGGCATCCGGACGGATATTGAATTTGTTCAAATCAAAATTGATTGGGTTTATTTTAATCATTTCAGTCAAATCCGTTACGACTTTGTCCATCGCCAAACTTCCCCCCATCAATTCATGTACATTGATGATTCCTGGTTTTGAAATTTCATTGTTAAACGTGAATGATTTTGGAAAGTATCCTTTTTTCATCAACTCAATCTTGTACGAAATTTTGTCGCCTACAACGTGATCTAAAATAGAATTTAGATGATCGCCAGTTTCAGCCGTTACGATTTCAACCAGTGTTTTACCTGTCAACAAATCTGTAATTTTCATACGAACACCATTTAACGGTTCAGCCGTTTTGGCATCTGTCACCAAGGTGTACAAACCAAAACCAGGATCTTGTTCCAAGAGTAAGTTTTTCGTGATCAAGTCGGTTCCAGCTGCCAAATTACTGGTTGAAAACGCCGTCTTGCTTTCAAAGTATTTCTCTTTGGTGGCTTTCACTTGGTAGTTTAATTCTGGTTCCAAACCAAACTTATAATTGCCTGAATTATCTGCAATCGTACTTGAAATGACATTTCCAGAACCATCCAAAAGTTCCACCAACGCATTTGGTATGATCAGTTTCGTCACTTTATCCGTCACCACACCTTCCAAATTCAATTTTAAACGCAACGGTACAATCAAGGTATAGGAATAAATATCGTCATCGCCTTTTCCTCCTGCTCGATTGGAGGAGAAATAACCCGTTTTCGTGTTTGGATTCATTGTAAACGCAAAATCATCGTGTTCACCGTTGATAGGCAAGCCCAAATTCATCATGTTTCCAAATCCATTTCCAGTCGGAAATACAACGAAAACATCCAGTCCACCCAAACCGATTCTTCCATTGGAAGAAAAGAAAAGATTGCCATCGCTTGAAATCCAAGGAAACATATCTTGCCCTTCGGTATTTACCTCTTTTCCCAAATTCATCAGCATTCCAAAAGTCCCGTCGGCTTTGATTTCCACTTGGTACAAATCCGCACCGCCAAATCCACCAGGCATGTCGGAAGCAAAATACATTGTTTTTCCATCCGCTGAAATCGCTGGATGACCCACAGAATACTCTTTTGAATTGAATGACAAAACCTCTTCGTTCATCCATTTACCCAAACTATCCACCTCCGCACGGTACAATTTCAAGTTTTGAATTCCGTTTTGATCTCTTCGTTGTTTTCCTTTGTCCACATTATTTCTGGTGAAATAAACCGTTTTTCCATCTGGAGAAAATGCCAAGGGTCCTTCGTGGTAAATTGAATTGGTTTTGCGCGTCATGCGATCGGCATTGTCCAATTCGTTGTTCGCACCAATTTCAGCTGCATACAAATCCAAGAATCGTCCTTTGTTCCAAGACCATTCGTTTTTAACAAAAGCTCTTTTTTTTCTATTGGAAACAAAATATACACCTTTTCCGTCCAAGGTTGGGTATCCGCCAAAATCAGCTGAGGAAGTGTTTATTGCTAAGTTTTTAATTTCAAACTTCTTGCCTTGCGCCATGATTCGTGCGAAATAATCTGCGTTTTCAGAGTACGACATTCCTCTTAAATCATTGGGTGCTTTGTTTCGGAATTTGTTCATCCATTCATCACTTTGCTCAATTTTCCCGTTTTGTTTTAGGGCTTGGGCATAGTAAAAAATGTCGTCTTTTTTGGCAACTGCAGAATTGACAATTTTTGCAAATGCCGGTTCTGCTTTGGCCATATCACCGATAAAATAATAGCTTCTCGCCAAATTTGCATTCATCATGGGTGTTTCAACTTCTGACCCAATCAATTGTTCATACAGCTCGGCGGCATATGCGTAAGATAGCTTTTCATAGTATCTGTCCGCTTTCTTTAATTTTCCTCCTTGACTGAAAGAAAAGAATCCAATCCATATAAAACTAAGTAATAATGCTTTTTTCATGTTCTTTGTTTAATTCGGTTAATTAAAAATATCTTGGTGAACGAACGCCTTCCTTCTTGAATCTGAAATCATAAGAAAGCATGATTTCAAACGTTCCGCTGTTGTAATTTTTAATTGCCTGCGTACCAAAGTCGGTTGCAAAACCTGCTTTCAATTGATCCGTCAATTGGTATTGAATGAATGCTCCAAAAGCCGCATTCCATCGGTACATACCACCAATCCAAAATTTATCCATGTACACACCTGCCAAGCTCATGTCAATACTCATCGGCGCATTGTTGGTTAATTTCACTTGTGCTGTTGGACGTAATTTCCAGGTTGTGTTTAACTTAATGACCCCTCCAATAATTCCGAAATAGTGTCTTTGTTCTAAATTTCGGTCATTTATTCCATCATAACTTCTTTCCAAAACCTTTGGAGAGCTAGCTCCAATAAAGAATTTAGGTGTGTGGTAATAAATTCCTGCACCCAAATTTGGATTGATGTGATTCACTACGTTAGAAATCAATTTAGGATCACTTGCTTCCGTGGTTACTAAACTAGAAGTTCCCATGCTAATGACATTCATCCCTGCTTTCAATCCAAAAGACAACTTGTTTTTCGGGTTCTTAAACTTCAAAGTATAGGAGAAATCTCCGTACACCATGTTTTGTTTCAATGGACCTAATTGATCGTTTACAAACGTAAGTCCAACCCCAACGGATTCATATGACAGTGGAGAATGTAAACTAAAAGAAGAAGATACCGGTCGACCATCGAAACCAACCCATTGTTGGCGGTGTAATGCGGTGAAGTTCAACACTTCATTGCTTCCTGCATAGGCTGGATTTACAAACAAAGTATTATCAAAATACTGTGTAAAATGCGGGTCTTGTTGGGCATATGTAATGGAAAACATGGATCCCAAAACCACCGCTACTAAAACTTGAATTATATTTTTCATATCTCTTTATTTTTGTTTCCTCCGATTTTGCAACCGGAGGAAAATCAATTTTATCGTTGAATGTATATGTACCCTTTGAAAATTCCGTTATCTCCCAATTTTGAAACCTTGGTGTCAAGTACATAATAATACGTTCCTGATGGTAAGTCTTCGCCTCCAACGACCAAACTAACATTGGATGTTCCAGCCCAATCATTTTGGTAATTTTCTGTTTCATACACCACGTTACCCCATCTATTCATGATGACAAGATTACTTCCTGGATATTTTGTGATTCCGTCGATAACAAAGAAATCATTGATTCCATCTCCGTCTGGTGTGAAAGCCTGCGGTACAATTAAATCACAAGGTACTGGGCTACATTCGTCAAATGGATCACTTCCATCGGCCACTTCGTCACCATTGGTAACACCATCGTTATCACAATCCAAGGCCAACCAAGCCGCACTTGGTGAAACCGTTTGACTGGCGATAACTAAATCACATGGATCAGTTCCAACGGTTCCGTCAGCAATTTCTGTTCCGTCGATTACGCCGTCTCCGTCTGTATCTGGATTCAATGGATCGGTTCCGTTGGTCAATTCATCGCCATTCGTCACGCCATCGTTATCACAATCCAAGGCCAACCATGCTGCACTCGGTGCAACCGTTTGATTTGCCAAAACAAAATCACAAGGATCGGTTCCAACGGTTCCGTCAGCAATTTCTGTTCCGTCAATTACGCCGTCGCCATCCGTATCTGGATTCAATGGATCCGTTCCGTTGGTCAATTCATCGCCATTCGTCACGCCATCGTTATCACAATCCAAGGCCAACCATGCTGCACTCGGTGTAACCGTTTGATTTGCTAAAACAAAATCACATGGATCAGTTCCAACGGTTCCGTCAGCAATTTCTGTTCCGTCAATAACGCCGTCTCCATCTGTATCTGGATTCAATGGATCCGTTCCGTTGGTCAATTCATCGCCATTCGTAACACCATCGTTATCACAATCCAAGGCCAACCAAGCAGCACTCGGTGCAACCGTTTGATTTGCCAAAACAAAATCACATGGATCGGTTCCTACGGTTCCGTCAGCAATTTCTGTTCCGTCAATTACGCCGTCTCCGTCTGTATCTGGATTCAATGGATCGGTTCCGTTGGTTAATTCGTCGCCATTCGTCACGCCATCGTTATCACAATCCAAGGCCAACCAAGCTGCACTCGGTGCAACCGTTTGATTTGCTAAAACAAAATCACATGGATCGGTTCCAACGGTTCCGTCAGCAATTTCTGTTCCGTCAATTACGCCGTCTCCGTCTGTATCTGGATTCAATGGATCGGTTCCGTTGGTCAATTCATCGCCATTCGTAACACCATCGTTATCACAATCCAAGGCCAACCAAGCAGCACTTGGTGCAACCGTTTGATTTGCCAAAACAAAATCGCATGGGTCGGTTCCTACTGTTCCGTCGGTAATTTCTGTTCCGTCAATAACACCGTCGCCGTCTGTATCTGGATTCAATGGACCTGTTCCATTGGTCAATTCATCGGCATTTGTCACGCCGTCGTTGTCACAATCCAAGGCATTCCATGTTACAGTAGTTGCTATCGATTGATTGCCTAGAATAAACTCACATGGATTCGTTGGATCAGTACCATCAATCGCTTCTTGACTATCTGAGACACCATCACCGTCCGTATCTGGATTCAAAGGATTCGTTATATTTCCATTTGGATTTAAAGGTGTAATTGGATCGTCAATACCGGTTAACTCTTCACTGTTCGTTAATCCATCATTGTCACAATCACTTGCAAACCAAGCTCCATTTGGTGTCAAAGATTGATGAGCAATCACTAAATCACAAGAATCAGATGGGTTGGTACCATCCAAGATTTCTTGACCATTGGTTACTCCATCATTATCACAATCTACCAATGGGTCATTCAAATCACATGGATTGACGGTAACGAAAATAGTATCAGTTGTACAAATAACAGGTGTTGGGAAACCATCATCGCAAATTTGAACAACAACCGCATCGAAGCCATAAATATCCGTGAAAGGTGTATATGTATACGTACCGTTCGAATTTATAACAATCGATCCATTAATAGGACCAGACAATGGAGTCGTATTCACGACCAAATTACCATCAACATCGCTATCGCCAGCATCTGTCAAATCACCTGTAACTTGATTGTTGAGTGGGGCAACATGATATTCATTGTCAATAACGGGCGCATCGTTCACAGCTGTTACCGTCACAAATAAAGTGTCATTCACACAGATGGCTGGAAGCGGTGTTCCATTGTCACATACGGAGTAAACGATTGTATCGATGCCGTTGAAGTTCAACGCT
>Ga0172380_10000169_pt1 | contig 141141 bp, 136 predicted proteins | sample Leawe162metaG_FD_119747 | JGI IMG/M metagenome (GOLD analysis project Ga0172380, IMG submission 119747) | Leachate microbial communities from a municipal landfill in Southern Ontario, Canada - Leachate well 162 metaG | ecosystem: Engineered > Solid waste > Landfill > Unclassified | place... | reverse complement strand
GAGCACCACAACACCAAACCCAAGCCGTTCATCTGGACCAAGAGCGCTCGCGACATCCTGCAGAAGGTCATCCGCGCCAATAGCCGCTTAAGTTCCAAACAGAATGAAACACTGCACTAGCGCGTCAGCCGATCCCGTACCGGTCGGGCGATCCCTTGGGTGCCGGCGGGACGACCATCAGGTCGAAGCTTGACTCCGGTCAAGCCTTGCCCGGCGCTCAGCTTCGATAGTCGTTTCAATCGCCTGCGGACTGGCCTATGCAACCGCTGGCCTTCTGCCTTGCCTGCCATCGAATCGCTGTATCGGCGGGGCATGTGCTCGCCGCCGATCTACCGTGGCGTTCGAGCGCGACCGTGCTGCTTTATCGGGTTTCGTGAAAGTAACTGACAGCCATATTCCCGTTCGTCCCAAGGGGACGTATGCCCGACGTCCCCCCGTATCTCAGTCTCTAAATTCCGCCCCCTAGGGCTAGGTGTAATCGCCGACCGGCGATTGATTCAGGCCTTTCTCAGGTAGCAGGCTTTGAGCATGAAACTGCCGCCGTCCATCTTGCAGTCCACTTCGTGGTCGCCGCCGACCAGGCGGATGCTCTTGACCTTGGTGCCCATCTTGAGGGTGATCGAGGATCCCTTGACCTTCAGGTCCTTGATCAGCACAACCGCATCGCCGTCGCTGAGGGCGTTGCCGTTGGCATCCTTCACCACCGTTGCATCGTCCTCGGCGGCGCTTGCCGCACCCTGCATCGGCCATTCGTGGCCGCAGTCGGCGCAAACAAAGTTCTCGCCATCCGGATAGGTGTTCTCCATGGTGCATTGAGGGCAGGCGGGAATTGTGGGCATGGTTTCGGTGACGGGGGAGGAAAGGGCCGCTATTCTAGTGGAGCGGCGGCGATTGCCGGGCATGCCGGTCTGCATGCTCAGCGGTTGAATTGCTCCAGGCATTTTCCAAGATCGCTTTGGGTGGCCAGATTGCAACTGCCGCTTTTTCGGTTCTGGCGAAAATCACGTGCCTGCGGCGCACTGGGTTTGCCTGCGCCGCCCGTTCCGGGCGCGGCATTGCTTCGGCTGGTGCAGAGGCTGAGGCGAGCATCTGTTTCATTTAGCTGTTTTTTTAATTGCTCCGTTGCGGCGCCGGTGTCCTCCAATTGCTGTAGCGTTTCCTTCAGATCGTCCTTGACTTTCCAGAGTGCACGTTCGGCCCGGACCAGGTCTTTTTCCTGATGCAACAACGCGTCCGCCTGATCGAGAATCCTTTCCTCCTGAGTATCCAGCCGATGCGCGAACAGCTTGAAGGAAAACCCGGCGCCGACGCCAAGTCCGATCAAGAACAATGTTGTCGCAATCAGGAAGCCCCGCAGCCGGCCGTGCGGTACAACACTAGGGCTTTCGGCGCGGGGTGGGTGGCGGTCGTCGTGGTTGGCGGCGGCAGGCGCCAGGCGCTCGCGCAGCGTGCCGAGCCGTGCGATCGTCCGGTCTAGCCATGCGGCACAGCGCAGGCCCAGGCGACGGGTCAGCCGGGAGCGGAAGCCGTCTGACGACGGTTGCTCGTCGTCGGCCGCTTCGTGTCCATCCCTGTGTTCAGCAGCTTTCGATTTGTCCATTGCAGACTCAGGCAGCCCTCGGATATTGCTTGATTAACGGAACACCCGCTCCGATCTTGAACTCCGCCGCCGGGAATTTGCTGCTTGCGCGCGATGTCTGATCGATTCAGCGAATCAATCCCGTATCCATTGCAGCGTCCACCGCAACGCCTGTTCCAGGTTCGCCAGTGCCGCCTCGCTCGGCGGGTCGCCCAGCGCCCAGCGTTCGCCGCGGATGCCGAGCAGCCAGCTGGCGGGCGGTTCGCTGTCCTCGACGTCGCGATAGACCTGCAGGATGGCTGCCGGAGTCATGGCGTGGGTGGTGAAGCTGGCGTCGCGGGCGGACTGGATAGGGGCGAATTCGAAGGGCGCGGCGGCGTTCAGGCTGGCGTCGACGAACAGTACGCGCCGGCGACCCTTGAGGTCGAGGGCATGTTCGACTTGCAGCTGGAAGTCGGTGAGGCAGTCGACGCCCGACAGATTCATCGCCTGTAGGCGTTCGATCAACAGCGGGCCGAGCGCGTCGTCGCCGCGGCTGGGATTGCCCCAGGCGAAAATCAGGAGCGGCGCTGTGCTCACGTCAGGCGTCGCAGCCCGTCGCTGTCCTTACTGACGCGGCTGATGACACCGCCTTCGGCGTCGATCAGGCTGACTTCGAGCGGCATCTGTCCGAGCGCATGGGTGGCGCAGGAGAGGCAGGGATCGAAGGCGCGGATGGCAACTTCGATGTGGTTCAGCAGACCTTCGGTGATCTCGCGGCCGTTGAGGTATTTTTTTGCCACCTCGCGCACCGCGGTGTTCATCGCCTGGTTGTTGTTGGTGGTGGAGACGATCAGGTTGGCCATGGTCACCAGGTCGTTGTCGCCGACGCGGTAGTGGTGGAACAGGGTGCCGCGCGGCGCTTCGATCACGCCGACGCCTTCCTTCTGCCGTTCGCCGCTCAGCACCAGATCCGTTCCTTCAAGGTCGTCGTCGTGCAGCAGATCCTTGATCGTCTCGGCGGCGAATAGCATCTCGATCATCCGCGCCCAGTGGTAGCCGAGCGTTGCGTGCGACGGCTTGCCGCCGGCGTAAGCGACGAACTCGCGGCGCTCGTACTCAGCCAGTGGCGTCGGGATGTTGTCGCAGTTCTGTACCCGCGCCAGCGGCCCGACCTTGTACCAGCCGGCCTCGGGGCCGAGCGCGGTGAAGAATGGGAACTTCATGTAGCTCCAGGGCTTTACCTCCTCGGTAATGACCTGGTCGTAGTTTTGGTAATCCATCTGATCGAAGAGAATCTTGCCGTCGGCATCGCGGGCGCGCAGCGCGCCGTGGTAGAGGTCGAGGCTGCCGTCGGCGGCAACCAAGCTCATGAAGCTGGAACGGAAGGCGCCGAACGTGTCGTAGAGCGCCGGGTTTTGCTGATGCAGTTGCTTGATGATGTTCACCGCCTCGCGGCTCCAGGCCACCATCGTGTAGGCGTCCTTGAGCAGTTCAGTACGCTCGTCTTTCGACAGCGACTTGTTTACGCCGCCGGGGATCGATCCGGTGCCGTGCACCCGCTTGCCGGCGGTGATGCGGATCACCTCCTGGCCGAACTTACGCAGCAGGATGCCCTTTTTGGCGATTTCCGGATATTGGGCGGCGATGCCGACGATGTTGCGCTTGGCTACGTCGGAGTCGAAGCCGAACAGAAGATCCGGCGAGGACAGGTGAAAGAAGTGCAGGGCGTGGGACTGTAGGATCTGGCCGTAATGCATCAGCCGGCGCATCTTCTCCGCGGTCGGCGTCAATTGCGCAGCGCCGACCACGATGTCCATCGCCTTCGAGGCCGCCAAGTGGTGCGAGACCGGGCAGATGCCGCACAGGCGTTGCACCATCACCGGCACTTCCCAATAGGGTCGGCCCTGGATGAAGCGCTCGAAGCCGCGGAATTCGACGATGTGCAGGCGTACCTGATGCACCTGATTGTTCTCGTCGAGCAGCAAGGTCACCTTGCCGTGGCCTTCGACACGGGAGACGGGATCGATGGCGACGCGGCGCAGGTTTTCCGGGTTTATGTCGGCGGTTTCAAGTTCGAAGCTCATGGCAGGGTCTTCAGTCGTAGTGCAGCAGGCCGTGACCGAGGGCCGGAGTGCGGCCGGCGATCAGGTCGGTGAGGAATTTCCAGATCGCATCGGCTGAGGGCGGGCAGCCGGGAAGGAAATAATCGATCTTCACCACTTCGTGGATCGGGTGTACTTTGTTCAGCGGCAGCGGCAGTTCCGGATCGTTGGGGATTGCGCTGCCCGGAGCGAGACCGAGGCTGGTTTGATACACCTCCTGCAGGATGTCGCCGAGGTCGAGATGGTTGCGCTGCGCCGGCAGGCCGCCGTTGACCGCGCAGGCGCCGACGGCAACGAGGGTTTTGCAGTTCTTGCGGAACTCGCGCAGCACATGGACGTTCTCTGCATTGCAGATGCCGCCTTCGATCAGCCCCACGTCACAGGGCCCGCAATGTTTGATGTCGTCGATCGGCGAACGGTCGAACTCGACGAGTTCGAGCAGGGTCAGCAGGCGCTCGTCGATGTCGAGAAATGACATATGACAGCCGAAACAACCGGCTAGCGACACGGTGGCGAGCTTGATCTTGGCCGTCATCAGCGGGACTCCTTGACGTGCTGGCTGATTGGTCGGGCATCGTAGTCGCGTGCGCCGATCGGCTTGGCAAAGCCGACGCGCTTCTTCAGGATTACGCCGACGGGACAGACCTTGGCGGCCCGATCGGAGGCGGCGAAATCGGTGTCGCCGAGACGGCCCGATGCGCTATTCACGATCAGATGGGAATCGATGCCGCGACCGGAGAGGGCGAACACGTTCTTGCCGTCCACGTCGCGGCTGGCGCGCACGCACAGTTCGCACATGATGCAGCGGTTGAAATCGAGCAGGACATCGGTGTGCGAGGCGTCCACCGGCCGGTCGGGATAGAAGTGGTCGAAATGCGGCGTCAGCATGCCTAACTCGTAAGCGGTGGCCTGTAGCGCGCAGTTGCCGCTCTTTTCGCAGGAGGGGCAGAAATGGTTGCCCTCGACGAACAGCAGTTGCAGCAGCGTGCGGCGCTTGTCGTCGAGCTCCGGCGTCCGGTTTTCCACGTTCTGCCCCGGTGCCGCCTGGGCGGTGCAGCCGGAAACGAAGCGGCCGTTTACCTTGACTGTGCACAGTTTGCAGGAGCCGTGGGCGACGAAATCCGGATGCCAGCAGAGATGGGGAATGTACTTGCCTGCCGCCTTGGCGGCCTCGATCAGGGTCTGACCGGGTTCGAAGGGGATTTCCTCGCCGTCGAGAATGAAGGTATCGCTCATGGAGTCTCCTGGTGGGGCCGTTTCGTCGCCGAGCCGATCTCGGACGCGGCGGCGAGTTCGCGGCGCGGACAAGGGAGGTAGGCCATTATTCGTCCTCGCGCAGGTGGGCGCCGGCATCGTCGCGGCCGGTCATCTGCCGCGCCTGCGAAAGCGCGGAATCCAGATCGAAGCCCGGTTCGTATTCGAGGGAATGCAGTCGCCGCTCGAATGCCGGCTTGAATTTGTTGAGCATGTCGAACAGGGCGGTGGTCGATGAGTTGCCGAGACCGCAATGGCTGGCGCCCTGCATCAGTCGATGCATCTTGTACATCTCGTTGATGTCGTAGGGCGAGCCGTGGCCGGCGGAGAGCTTGTCCATCAGCCGGCGATTCACCGCGGTGCCGACCCGGCACGGGGTGCAGAAGCCGCAACTCTCGTGGGCGAAGAAATGGACGAAATTCGAGGCGACCTCGAACATGTCGCGGCAGTGGTCGAAGACCATGAACGAACCGGCGGTGGGCACATCTTCATAGGCGATGCGGCGGTCGAACTCGTCGTCGGCCAGGCAATTGCCGGCGGCTCCGGAAATCTGCACCGCCTGCACGCCGGCGGCGCCGGCATCGGCCAGCACCTGGGCGATGCTGACACCAAACGGGTATTCGTAGATGCCGGGGCGCGCTACGTCGCCGGACACCGAAAGCAGCTTGGTGCCTGCCGATTTTTCGGTGCCGATAGCCTTGAACCATGCGCCGCCGTGGCGGGCGATCAGGCAGGCGGATGCCAGCGTTTCGACGTTGTTCACCGTCGTCGGCTGGTCCAGATAACCGTGGGTCACCGGGAAGGGCGGGCGGATGCGCGGCTTGCCCGGTCTGCCTTCGAGCGATTCGATCAGCGCCGACTCTTCGCCGCAGATGTAGGCGCCGGCGCCGAGATGGATCTCGATGTCGAAACCGTGGGCTGCGATCGGGTTGCCCAGCAGGCCGGCCTGCCGTCGCCGTGCCAGCACGGCTTCCAGCGGTTCCAGCAGGTAGCGGTATTCGCCGCGCAGATAGAGCAGCCCTTTCCGTGCACCGACGGCGAAGCCGGCGAGCGTCATGCCCTCGAACACCAGATCGGCGCAGGTGGTGAGCAGCACACGGTCCTTGAAGGTGCCCGGTTCGCCTTCGTCGGCGTTGCAGACGACGTAGTGCTCCTTGCCCGGAGCGTCGCGGCACGACTGCCATTTCAGCCCGGTGGAAAAGCCTGCGCCGCCGCGGCCGCGCAGGCCGGACAGCTTGATTTCGTCGAGCAGGCCCTGCGGACCCCGCGCCAACGCTGCGGTCAGCGCCTCCCCGGGCGCCAGCCCGTGATCAAGCAGGGCGTCGCGACGACGGATGTTGTCCTCGATGTGGAACCATTCGGTCGGCCATTCGGCGAGCGGCACCTTGCCGCGGATCAGGTCGGCCATGGCGGCGATACGTTCCGGCGTTAGCTGTGAGATCGCTCGGTAATTCACCAGCGCGGCCGGCCCCTGGTCGCACAGCCCGGTGCAGGAGGTGGTGTCGACGCTGACCAGACCATCCTCGGAAACGCGCCCCGGTTCGAGCCAGAGTTTTTTGCACAAGGCCTGCATGAGCTCATGGCTGCCGAGCATGCGGTCGGTGATGTTGTCGGAGAACAATACGCGGTATTGCCCCAGCGGCCGGGTATGGAAAAAGCTGTAGAAGCCGGCTGTGCTTTCGACCCGCACGCGGGGCCAGCCGATGGCGCTGGCAATGTCGCCGAGCGTGTCGGGCGATAGCCAGCCCAGCGCTTCTTGCGTCTCGCGCAGAATCTGCATCAGGCGGGTGCCGTCGCGGCGGTGGCGGTCGAGAACGGTGGCGAGAGCGGTGTCGATCAAGGCAGCAGGCTCCTGGAGCGTAAAGAAACAGGATAATGATTAAATGTTGCAGCGCGTTTGCGCTGGATCAATGGCTTTCCTGGGGGTGCTCCAGTCCTTGACGGACGTCGACAGCCGCGGATAGCCTGCGTTGCGCACTCACAACCCTTTCCGACGCAAACACTCGCATGCCAATAGCGCGAAACCGTCATTTCGTCATAGCCACCTGGGGATCGATGGGGGATTTTCACCCTTATTGGGGACTTGCGTCGGCTTTTCAACGCCGCGGTCACCGGGTGACCCTGGTGACCCATCCGATGTTGGCGGAATTCTCGCGCAATGCCGGCATGGATTGCCATACCGTGGGAACGGTAGAGGAGGCGGAAGCCGCATTGCATAACCCGGCGCTGTGGGACGCGCGCAAGGGTTTCGAGGTGGTCTGGAAAAGCGTCGCGCCGCGGCAAAAGGATATTGCCGAGTTTCTGCTGGGACTGCCTGCCGACGAGGAGACGGTCGTCATTGCGCATCCGCTGGTGCTGCCGGGTGCCAGCGTGGCGCGCGAGCAGCGTCCGGCCATGCGCCTGATCGGCACCTACCTCGCTCCGGCCAACCTGCGCACCTGCCATGATCCACTGCAACTCGGGCCGCTGCATGTGCCACGCTGGGTACCGCAGGCGGTGCGGCGCTGGCTGTGGCGGCGGATCGACGCCGACCTCCTCGATCCGGCGACGCTGCCGGACATTAATACGCTGCGCGCGCACTTCGGCCTTGCCTCGGTGCCGAACTACGCGGGCCACCTCTACGGTGCGCCGGACTTCGCCGTCACGCTGTTTCCTGCGTGGTTCGGCCCGACGCAGCCCGATTGGCCGACGCCGCTGCTGCGCGGCGACTTTCTGCTCTTCGACGGCTTTACCGAGGCCGCGTTGGCGCCCGATCTGGAAGAATTTCTCGCTGCCGGCGAAGCGCCGCTGGTATTTACCTTCGGTAGCGCCATGCTGCATGCCGGGCGGGCGTTCCGCGAATCCGTGGCTGCGTGCCGCCGGCTGGGCCGGCGCGGCATCCTGCTTTCGGCGTTTCCTGAGCAGATTCCCGGCGACCTGCCGCCCTCGGTGCGCTGGTTCGAGTATGTGCCGTTCCGCCGTCTGCTGCCGCATGCGGCAGCGCTGATCCATCACGGCGGCGTCGGCAGCATGGCCGAGGCCTTGCGCGCCGGCGTGCCGCAAGTGATCGTGCCGATGGCCCACGACCAGTTCGACAATGCGATGCGGATCGAAGCCCTCGGCGTCGGCCGCAGCGTGCCACGAAGTGGCTATGGAAGCCGCCGCGTGGCGAAGTGCATCGCCGGCCTGTTGGCGGAGCCGCGCCTGGACGCCAACTGCCGTGCCGCCGCCGCGCGCTTTGCCGATCCGCAACCGGCGGATTCCGTATGCGCGCAGATCGAAGCGGCGCTGGCGTGACGCGCAACGGCGGTCGCCATGCATGAGCTTTCGCTGGCCGCCAGCGCAGTGGAACTGATCGAGGCGGCGGCCGTGCGCGAAGGGTTTTCCCGTGTTCGCCGGGTGCGGATGGAGATCGGCGCGCTATCCTGTGTCGAACCCGAAGCGTTGCGCTTTGCTTTCGAGTCGGCGGCGGCCGGCAGTTGCGCGGCGGGTGCGGCGCTTGAATTTCTGGTTGTCGCGGGCGAAGGCAGGTGCAGCGGCTGCGGCGCGACGGCAGAACTGGAGACGGTTTACGATCCTTGCCCGGCCTGTGGCGCGCATCCGATGCAGGTGCTGCGCGGCATGGAGATGCGGGTCAAGGATCTTGACGTGGAGTAACGAACAATGTGTACGACCTGTGGCTGCGGCGGCGATGGTGCCACCCTCGAATCACACCCTCACGCGCATCCCTATGTGCCGCGCAAGCGGTCGGCCGTCGCCGTGATTCCGCCTGCACCCGACGAAGTGCGGCGCATCGAAGTCGAGCAGGACCTGCTGGCGCGCAACGACGCCGAGGCTGTCGCCAATCGCAAGACGTTGGCGCAACTCGGCGTGTTCGCCATCAATTTGGTCTCCAGCCCCGGGTCCGGCAAAACCACGCTGCTGGTCGAAACCCTGCGCCGCCTCGCCGGCGAAGTGCCGGTGGCGGTGATCGAGGGCGATCAGCAGACCAGCCGCGATGCCGATCGCATCCGTGCCGCCGGCGCGCCGGCGATCCAGGTCAATACCGGCAAGGGATGTCATCTCGATGCGCGCATGGTGGGCCAGGCGATGCAGCGCCTGCCGCTACAGAATGGCGGCCTGCTGTTGATCGAAAATGTCGGCAACCTCGTTTGTCCGGCCGCCTTCGATCTCGGCGAGGCGCATAAGGTGGCGATCCTCTCGGTCACCGAAGGCGAGGACAAGCCGCTCAAGTACCCGGACATGTTCCGCGCCGCCGACCTGATGCTGCTCAATAAGTGCGATCTGCTGCCGCATCTGGCATTCGATGCCGATCAGGCGGAAGCCTTCGCTCGTCGCGTCAATCCGGCGATTCGCATCATCCGCAGTTCGGCCACCCACGGCAGCGGCATGGACGAGTGGATCGACTGGCTGCGTGCCGGCGCCGCGGCCGCCCGCCGCGAGGCGGCGGCCGCATGAGTGCGAGCAGCACCGACAACCTGATCGAGCATCGCCTGCCGCTACCGAGCGGCGTGCCGGTGCTGGCGATGGGCGCCTGGTTCAAGAACACGCTGTGCGCCGCACGCGACGGCGAGGCTGTGGTCTCCCACACGCTCGGCGATCTGGATTGCGTCGACGCCTGCATCGGCCACGAGCAGGCCGCGCGCACGCTACTCACATGGCTCGGCGGGTCGCCCGCAGCCATTGCCCACGATCTGCATCCGGACTTTCATTCCACCCGCTTTGGTTTGCAGCTAGCGGAGGAGTGCGGCGTCCGCGCGATCGGTGTGCAGCATCACCATGCCCATATCGCCGCGATCTGCGCCGAGCACGGCTTCGACGGCCCGCTGCTCGGCCTTGCGCTCGACGGCGTCGGCTTCGGTGACGACGGCACGGCCTGGGGTGGCGAACTGTTGCGGGTCGACGGCGCGCACTGCCAACGACTCGGAGGCCTGCGTCCGCTGGCGTTGCCCGGCGGTGACCGCGCGGCGCGCGAACCCTGGCGCATGGCCGCGGCGGTGCTGCATGCCCTCGGCCGCGGCGACGAGATTGCCTTGCGCTTCAGCAAGCAGGTCGCGGCGGGCAGTCTGGCGCAACTGCTCGACAAGGGCGTACGCTGTCCGCCGACGTCGAGCATGGGCCGCGTCTTTGATGCGGCAGCTGGCCTACTCGGCCTTTGCCCGGTAATGGATTTCGAGGCCCAGGCGGCGATTGCGCTGGAGCAGGGCGCGACGCGCTTCGGGCCTACCCGGCCCCTGGACGACGGTTGGCGCATCGACGCCGCCGGCCATCTCGATCTGCTGCCGATGCTGGCCAGCCTGATCGACGAGGCCGATATCGAGCGCGGTGCGGCGGTGTTCCACGCCACTGTTGTGGCGGCATTGTTCGACTGGCTGCAAAGCGCGGCGGAGGCGAGCGGAATAGGCACGGTGGCCTTCGGCGGCGGCTGCTTCTTCAACAAGCTGATCGCCGCCGGACTGCGCCAGCGTTGCGCCGCCGCCGGACTGCACCTGCTCGAAGCGCAGCGGCTGTTGCCCGGCGATACGGCGATTGCGCTGGGACAGGCCTGGGTGGTGCGTCACCACGCTTTCGATTGAGCCGAAGAGCACCATTTCGCAAGATTCCCGGGCACGCCTGTTACACACTGCGGTTCGCGTCGTTAAAAAAATAGGGGAGGAATCATGGAACAAGATCAAGGTACGCTGATTCTCGGCGGCGGCATGGCTGGAATGTTCTGCGCCATGCGTCTAAAGGAGGCCGGTCTGCCATTTCTGCTGGTGACCGAGCGGCTGGGCGGGCGGGTGATGTACAAGGCCGAGTTCAAGATGAATTTCGGCGCGGTCTTCTATTTCGACAACTATCACCATGTCAAGCAGATCATCACGCCGGGGCCGCGGGTCATCAAATCCTTCGGCCAGCTGTTGTTCCACCGCAGCGACACGGATAGCTATTCGGCCCTCAGCCTGCGGGTGTTGAAGCATGGCTGGAAGCTGTTCAGGTTCCTCCGCTTCATGAAGACCTTCGAAACGCATTACGAAGCGTACAAAAAGAACTGCGAAACGATGCAGGTGAAGGAAGCGCTGAAAGCCGATCCGTTCATGGAGCGGCTGTTTTTCATGACCGCGCAGCAGTTTCTCGATGACCTGGGCGTTACCGAGGCCTGCCGCGAATCGGTGTCGCTGTTCGCCTATGCCTGCACCGGAGCGCGGGTCGATACGCTGACCGCATTCGACTACTGCTATCTGGCCCAGGGCCTGCTGATGCCGATCAACAACTTCGAGTTCAGCGAGAGTGCCATGCAGCAGCGACTCGGCAGCGTCGAATTCGATAGCGCGACGAAGGTGGACAAGACCGATGGCGGCTATAGCGTGACCACGGCGAAGGGGCGGGTCTTTCATGCCCGCAATCTGGTGATCGCCACCACTGCCGACGCGGCGCAGAAACTGATCGATCTGCCGCGCATCCGCAGCGCATCGCGACTCTCCTCCTACCTCGTCAAAGGCACGCTCAAGGCCAAGTATCGCGGCAAGGACATCCATCTGTTTTCCGACACCAGCCCGGTCATCTATCTGGCGCGGCGCGATGGCAGTCGGGACGAATACGAGCTGTATTCGGCGGTGGGCATCGATCTCGCCGATTATTTCGACGACTACAGCGTGCGTTGGCAGCAGGACTGGGCGCAGGCGATTTACACTCACCCGGCGCTGGTGCTCGATCAGGATTTGGGCGACAACCTCTACATGGCCGGCGACCACAACGGTATGGGCATGGAGCCCGCAGCGATTTCCGGCATCTATGCGGCGAACCGGATCATCGAAAGATCCGCTGTCTAGCAAATTCAGGAGTATTGGAAATGTGTCTGGCAATGCCGGCTTTGGTGGTTGAGTTGTGCGACAACGACGAAGCCGTGGTCGACCTCGATGGCGTGAAGAAGCGCATCTCGCTGGCGTTGGTCGAAGAGGTGGCGGTGGGCGATTACGTCATTCTGCATGTCGGCTATGCGCTGCAAAAGCTTGATATCGAAGAAGCGGAAGCTACTCTAGCGTTGTTCCGCCAACTGGCGGCGGAGCAGGGCGGATGAAATACATCGACGATTTCCGCGACGGCGCTCTGGCCCGCGGCCTGGCCTCGGCCATCGCTGCCGAAGTTCAGCCGGGCCGCGAATACCGGCTGATGGAGTTCTGCGGCGGCCATACCCACGCCATCTCGCGCTACGGCATCGCCGACCTCCTGCCGCCGTCGATCCGATTGATCCACGGCCCCGGTTGTCCGGTCTGTGTGCTGCCGATCGGCCGCATCGATCAGGCCATCCGGCTTGCGCTCGACCGCGGTGCGATCCTCTGCACCTACGCCGATACCCTGCGGGTACCGGCCTCGGGCAAGCTCACGCTGCAAAAGGCCAAAGCGCAGGGCGCTGACGTGCGCATGATCTACTCGACCGCCGACGCTTTGGCCATCGCCCGTGCGCAACCCGGACGGGAGGTGGTGTTCCTCGCCATCGGCTTCGAGACCACCACGCCGCCGACCGCAGTCGCCGTGATCCAGGCCGCAGCCGAGGGACTGAAGAATTTCTCCGTGCTGTGCAATCACGTGCTCACTCCGGCAGCGATGCACGCCATCCTCAACGTGGCGCAGGGCGTGCGGCTCGATGGCTTCATCGGCCCGGCCCACGTGTCCACGGTGATCGGCAGTGCCCCTTACGAACCGTTCCCGCGCGACTACGGCAAGCCGGTGGTGATCGCCGGCTTCGAGCCGCTCGACGTGATGCGGGCGATCCAGATGCTGATCCGCCAGATCAACGAAGGCCGTGCCGAAGTCGAGAACGAATTCACCCGCGCCGTCACCCGCGCCGGCAATCGCAAGGCGCAGGTGCTGGTGGAGCGGGTCTTCGAGCTGCGCGACGCCTTCGAGTGGCGCGGTCTCGGTACCGTGCCGCACAGCGCCCTGCGCTTGCGCGACGAATACGCACGCTTCGATGCCGAGCGGAAGTTTGCCGTGTCCTATGTTGCCGTGCCCGACCACAAGGCTTGCGAATGCGCTGCCATTCTGCGCGGCGAAAAGCGCCCCGAGGAATGCAAAATTTTTGCCACCGCCTGCACGCCGGAAACGCCCATCGGCTCCTGCATGGTCTCGTCGGAAGGCGCCTGCGCGGCACACTACAGCTACGGCCGCTTCCGCTCCGCAGCGTGATGGGGTTCTCGGCTTGTTTTCTGAAGTGCGCGCGGTTCCTGCTATACGGGGCATGCGGATGGCCTTGAGCAGCGTTGGTCAGCATCAGGCAGTTACACCGTCTACATCCAGGACGACCGGCTCAAATTCCAACCGCCAGCCACACGCCACCACCGTTCGTCCTGAGTGCGTAGCGCAGCGAAGTCGAAGGATAAGTGATACGACCCAATAACCACAGACCATGACCACTCTCAATCTGAAAACCGGCCATATCGATCTCTCCCACGGCGCCGGCGGCCGTGCCATGGCGCAACTGATCGAACAGATCTTCGCCCGCGAACTGCACAACGACTACCTCGCCCAGGGCGACGACGGCGCACGCTTGCCCTCCGCCCATGGCAAATTGGTGATGGCTACCGACGCCCATGTGGTCTCGCCGCTGTTCTTCCCCGGTGGCGACATCGGCTGTCTGGCGGTGCACGGCACGATCAACGACGTGGCGATGATGGGCGCGACGCCGCTCTATCTGGCGGCAAGCTTCATCCTCGAAGAAGGCTTTCCGTTCGCCGATCTCACCCGCATCGTCGCCTCAATGGCGGCGGCTTCGCGCGAGGCCGGCGTGCCGGTGGTGACCGGCGACACCAAGGTGGTGGAGCGGGGCAAGGCGGACGGAGTGTTCATCGCTACCACCGGGGTCGGCGTGCTGCGTGACGGCGTCGACTGTTCCGGCCGCAATGCATGCCCCGGCGACGCGGTGCTGATTTCCGGCCCCATCGGCGACCATGGCATGGCCATCATGTCGGTGCGCGAGAACCTGTCTTTCGATTCGCCGATCGTTTCCGATACGGCAGCGCTGCACGGCCTGACCTCAGCGCTGCTCGATGCGATGCCCGAGGTGCATGTGCTGCGCGACCCGACCCGCGGCGGCGTGGCCGCCACGCTCAACGAAATCACCCGTCAGTCGAGGGTCGGTATCGTCCTTGACGAGACGGCCATTCCCGTACGGCCGGCGGTGGCCGCCGCCTGCGAATTGCTCGGCCTCGATCCGTTGAACATCGCCAACGAGGGACGTCTGATCGCGATCTGCCCGGCCCATTTGGCGGGCACGGCGCTGGCGGCGCTGCGCGCCCATCCTCTGGGCCGCGACGCCGCCCTGATCGGACGCGTCGAGCAGGATGCGCGCTGCTTCGTGCAGATGGTCACCCGCTTCGGCGGGCGGCGGATGATCGACTGGCTCAGCGGCGACGCGCTGCCGCGCATCTGCTGAGGGTCAGTTACCCTGCCAGTGGGGCGCGCGCTTGCCGAGGAAGGCGGCGATGCCCTCCTGGAAATCGTTGCTGGTGTAGCAGCGCGTCAGCAAGTCCATGTCTTTTACATCTTCCACGGCGACCTGCATCCGCCGCAACAGTTCCCGTGTGGATTGCAGGGTCAGCGGCGAATGCCCGGCCACCGTGCGGGCGACGATATCGGCGCGCGGCGCAAGGCTGCCGGCCGAATCCACCACCTCCGAGAGCAGGCCGACGGTGAAGGCTTCCTCGCCGGTGAATAGCCGCGCGGAAAAAATCATCTGACGAAAGCGCGCCATGCCTGTCAGGGCGATGATTCGCGCGGCGTTCTTGGCCGACAGACAGTTGCCCAGCGTGCGCGCGATGGGCATGCCCAGCCGCGCGTCGGCGGCGCCGATACGCAGATCGCAGGCCGCGGCGATGATCAGTCCGCCACCGGTGCAGGCGCCGGCAATCGAAGCGACGGTTGGTACGCGACAGGTTTCCAGCGCCAGCAGCGTACGTTCGACACGGGCCTCGTAGGCAGCGACACGCTCGGTCGTGGTCAGCGACTTCAGCGGCTCGACGTCGGTGCCGGCGGCGAAAGCCTGACCCCCGGCGCCGGAGAGCAGCAGTACGCGGATGCGCGGGTCGTCATTGGCCAGCGCGCAGATTTCCGTCAACCGATCGTACATGTCGAAGGTCAACGCATTGCGTGCCTGGGGGCGATTGAAAACGATGCGGCCGATGCCGTCGTCGTGCAACTCGAAGAGCAGTTCGTTGGTATCCATGGCTGGATTGTAAGGGGCGCAGGCCAGCACACAAAAATGATCACGAGGAATGTCAGCCCAGTGCCGAAATGACAAGTGGAATATTCGCGCTGATTTACGTCATGGTCACGAACTAAGGCGACAGAAATACGAGCGAAACCCGCATGAACAATGGGCCTGATGTCGCACAAGTTGCCGTTCCCTAAGTATGGGATTGTCGGCGACATCGTCCTCATTCAATCCAGGGCAATAATTCATGAAGAATCGCTAATGGAATGCTATCGGAGTATGGCTTTATTCTGAAAACCTACTATGTATTCATAAGATGAATACTCCTTGGGAAGCGGCCAATATGAGAGTTGCTAGGCTTTTTGGGCTTCGTCCGCTTCTGGCTCTTCTGCCGCCGGTGGTGGCATTCATCTTGCAGTGGATGTTTTGGCCGGTGATCCAACCGTACGCTTGGTTTCTTTTCTTTCCTGCTGTTTTCATTAGCTCCTGGATCGGCGGGTTGCTTCCTGGGTTGGCATCCACGTTCATTTCTACCGTGCTTGTGTGGTGGTTCTTCATTCCACCCTATTACTCGTTCCATTTGGAGAAACCCATATCGATTGTTTCTATTACCATCTTCAGCATCATGGGTATTTTTTTCAGTATTACCCATAGTCGACTACAGAAAGCTAACAAACAGAGCGCGGAGACTAATGCCACTCTGCGCGCCAGTGAGGAAAACCTCAGCGTAACGCTCAGATCCATCGGCGATGCGGTGATGACTACGGATGCCGACGGACAGGTGACACGCCTTAATACCCTCGCCGAGCAGTTCACCGGCTGGTCGCAGGCGGAAGCAGTTGGTCACCCGGTGGCTGATATTTTTCACATCATCAATCAGCAGACGCGCGAACTGGCGCCCATCCCCGTGGCGGCGACATTGGCTCAAGGCGCCATTTGCGGATTAGCCAACGATACAGTCTTGATTGCACGCGACGGTAGCGAGCGCCCAATTGCCGACAGTTGCGCGCCCATACGTAATCGCAACGGCGAAGTGATCGGAACGGTGCTGGTGTTTCGCGATATCTCCAAGGAGTACGCGGCGAAGGTGGCGCTGCGCGATAGCGAAGAACGATACCGCACGCTATTCGAGTCGATGGACGAGGGATTCTGTGTGGTCGAAATGCTCCGCGACCAGAATGGCAAGGCGATCGATTATCGTTTTGTGGAAATCAACCCGATGTTCGAGAAGCACACGGGTGTTCGTCAAGCTCTCGGCAGGACGGCACGAGAACTGGTTCCCAATCATGACACGAATTGGTTTGATATCGTCGGGGAGGTGGCGAGGACGGGCGAAGCGATTCGTTTCGAGAATGCAGCAATCGCGATGCAGCGGTATTTCGATGTCTTCGCTTTCCGTATCGGGGGAAACGGAAGCCAGAGAGTCGGAATTCTTTTCAAGGACATAACCGAACGCAAGCGCGCCGACGAAGCCCTTGTCGCGGCGAAGGAACAGGCCGTATTGGCCAACCGTGCCAAGGATTCGTTTCTCGCCACCATGAGCCATGAAATCCGCACCCCGCTGACCGGCATGCTCGGCATGCTGGAGTTGCTTTCCCTGACGCATCTCGAAAAGGATCAGCGAGCGACGCTGGATGCGGCGTGGGAGTCTGGCAGGGGGCTGTTTCGTATCGTCAGCGACATCCTCGATTGGTCGAAGATCGAGGAGGGGAAACTTGAGCTTTCCCTATGCGCGACTTCGATTGCGCAGTTGCTGCAAGAAGTCGTCAATACCTACTCGCGCGTTGCCAGCGCTAAAGACTTGGTGCTATGGCAACACGTTGACGCACGTCTCAGTTCTGCGCACATTGTCGATCCCTTGCGACTCTCTCAGGTACTGAACAACTTCGTCAGCAATGCGATCAAGTTTACTCAACGCGGAGAAATCGAGGTTCGTGCCAGCCTTGTTGATCGTTACGAAAGTGGCGAGCGGATACGCTTCTCGGTCAAGGATACGGGCGCCGGCATAGCCAAGGATGTCCAGCAGCGTTTATTCCAGCGCTACCGGCAGGAAAGTTCGGACACCGCCCGGTTGTATGGCGGAACGGGGTTGGGACTGGCGATCTGTCGGCGCTTGGCGGAATTGATGGATGGACAGATCGACCTGGAGAGCGAACCGGGACAGGGAGCTACCTTCAGCATTGCGCTGACGCTGCCGGTCTCAAGTGCGAACGCCAAGTCCATTCAAAATGTGCGCCCTGAAGTCGAACAGAGAGCAATCGATCCGCTTCTGGACGGCAATATGGATGCGCCGCTGGTGTTGGCGGTGGACGATCATCCGATCAACCGCGACCTGTTGGCGCGCCAGATAAGGCTGCTCGGCCTACGGGCCGAAACAGCGGAGAACGGCGAGGTGGCGTTGGCGATGTGGCGGAACGGACGCTTTGCGCTGGTGATTACCGACTGTCATATGCCCGAGATGGATGGGTATGGGCTATCGCGGGCTATACGTAAGATCGAGGCGGAGGAGGCGCGTCCCCATACGCCGATCATTGCTTGGACGGCGAACGCTCTGGCCGAAGAAATGGAGCATTGTCGCGTCGCGGGTATGGATGAATTGTTGGTAAAGCCCGCCAATATGGCGCAACTGAAAGCGACGCTGGCAAAGTGTCTGTCGCTCTCCGAAACGGATAGCGACAGACACACCTCTAAAGTGAACGATGCCGACGCTATTCACGCTGGCGACCCCATCGATTTCGCCGTACTCAATCAGATCGCAGCGGGCAGTGGCGCGCAAGCTCAAGTGCTTCGCGATTTTCAGGGCCATATTCATGCTGACTCCGCGAAATTAAGTCAGATACTGATTCAAGGCGATCTCACCCGCTTGGAGAGCCTTGCCCACCGCATGAAAGGGTCCTGCCGCATGGTAGGTGCGGAGTCTTTGGCAAAAGCCTGTGCTGTCATTGAACTCGCTGCAACCAGTGGCGATCTGCCGCGTGCACGCGCAATGGAAATCGCAATGGAAGATGCAGTGAGGCAACTTGACGTATATCTCGACGCCCATCTCATATCCGCCGAGAAAACTGGAGGCGAGTCGTATGAAGATAAATGAATTGCACCTTCTGATCGTAGAGGACGACGACTTTCAGCGCCAGCTGGTTGCAGGCATGCTGCGCTCGCTTGGTGTGGCCGCACTATCAGAATCCGCCAATGGCAGGCAGGCGCTTGGGATTATTCGCAGTGCGGGTTCAAGGCCCGTGGATGTGGCACTTTGCGATTTGAAGATGCCGGAAATGGATGGCATGGAGTTCTTGCGGCATTTGGGTCAAGAGAATCATAAGGTAGCAATCGTCATTACGAGTGCGGTGGATAGTAAGTTGCTTTCCTCGGTCGGCCGAATGGCCAGGATGTACGGCATCAAGCTGCTTGGATTGATTGAGAAGCCCGTCGTTCTGGATCGCCTCAAGGAAATTCTGGCTAAGCATGGAAATACGGAAAATAAATGGCAACGACCCGCCGAAGCCAAGCATTTCACCCTTGATGAGATCCGCCAGGGAATCCGTGCAAACCAGTTCGAGCCGTTCTTCCAGCCCAAAGTTAGTTTTAAAACAGGCCGCCTAGAGGGGGCCGAGGCATTAGCGCGCTGGATTCATCCGGAGATGGGTGTGATCGGGCCCGATGCCTTTATTCCTCTACTTGAGCAGAGCGGGGAGATCAGTGACCTCACTTTCCTTATGCTCGAAAAAGGTCTCGCAGCTTGTCGTTCTTTTCACGACAAAGGACATTTAATCAGCATTTCAATCAACCTTTCGCTGGTCTCGTTGGACGATTCCATCTTGGCAGACATGATTACCCAAGTCGTACGCCAGGCTGGAGTCGATCCGCAATACATCGTTCTGGAAATCACCGAGTCGGTAGCCATGACCGACGTCCCACATGCGTTGGAGAATCTGGCGCGCCTGTGCATGAATGGATTCTCGCTTTCCATTGATGATTACGGAACCGGCTATTCCAGCTTGCAGCAACTTACCCGCGTAGCCTACAGCGAACTCAAGATAGACCAGTCTTTCGTTAGGGGCTTCACCGAGAACAACGTATTGCGCATCGTGGTTGAGTCGAGCATCGAAATGGCGCACAGGCTACAAGTGAAGAGCATAGCCGAGGGAGTGGAATCGCAGCAGGACTGGAATACGCTGAAGATCATGGGATGCGATGTGGCTCAGGGTTACTTCGTCGGCAAGCCGATGGATATCGGGGCTTTCCAGGATTTCATGAAAAAGCATGCCAATAAGGCGGTAGCCGTTTCACTTCCGGTCGCTCTGGAACAGAGCGAGATCAACGTTCTCGTTGTAGAGGATGACGATTTCACACGCAAGATCATTCTCTCGGTCCTCAGGACTCTGGGATTCGCCAAAGTCACAGATGCAGCCAACGTTGAATTCTCATTAAAGCTGCTTGAATCGAACGCGTTTGATTTGATCATTACCGATGTAGAGATGCCGGGCGTTAACGGCTTGAAATTCATCCAAATGATTCGGGCAGGTAGAACGTTTGCCAAGCGGGAAACTCGAATCATTGTCCTCACCGCGTTTTCTCAAACGGAAATCCTTTCGGCCGCACTGGCACTGGATATAAACGGGTTCCTGGTCAAGCCCATCACTCCTGCGCTAGTCGAGGAAAAAATTTCAAAAGCCATTTCCGAGCGCCTTCATCTTCATCCCGCACTCGCCTACGAAGCCGTCCGAACCGATTTCAGGAGTCTGCGTGGCGCTGGCGATATTCGATCGGCGAATGACTATCGCGGGGCATCCATCCCTTTGCCGGTTCACAAAGAAACCGGGCGCAATGAGAGTCGGGAGGGGACTGATATTTCGCTGCAACGGCTGCGTCCCGGCATGATCCTGACGGAAAACATCAATCTTACGGATGGCACCTTGCTCTTGTCGTCCGGACATGTATTGACCGAATTGTCGATCAATCGACTATATGACATCAGAAGCTTGCTGAAAAAGACCCGCATCGCTGTTCAAGCAATGCCTGAAACGCTCAAATAACTATGGGAACGGCTTCATCGCGCGACATCCCCGACATCGTAGGGTCGGCAATCGGCATTAGCGTGGTTCGGAAAATACCGATTGACCGACGAACGTAACGACGTGTGCCATGGGTAGCTTTGGGGTTGTTACAGGTTGTGGCACACCAGACACAGGGCCGCGGCGTTCTGGCGCAGAAAGACGCTTGCCGACGCCGCAGATTTTGCATCCGGGGATTCGCCGTGGCACGATCCACAGTCGACTTGGCGGTTCGAGCCGAACACTCGAATTTCCGCCGGGTCGAGTCTGCCATTCCGGTTTTCGTCGAAGAACCCGATGCCGTCGACGCATCCATCCGGCTGATTGAAGTAGGCCGTTGCAGGCAGGGGGCGCCCCATCGGATGATGCTTGGGGCCGAGCGTCATCCGGGTCTCGTCGATAACGAAGGGCTGATTTGAGCATTCGGGCGCCGCTTGAACCGGCAAGCCCAGTAGGAAAAAGGCCAGCGCCAGTACGCCTCTATTTGTCGAACAGTTCATGGTCCCCAGCGCGCACAGTGATTCTCCACTGAAATATGTACGTATTCTGTTTTGCAGAGTCGAGGCCAGCGGCCACGAGCCAAAAGACCTCTAAGAAACTACCTTGCGGCAAAAGCAATATACGAACTTTTGTTCATTTCCGCCGGGCGTATGGTGTGACTCTTTCTCATGCCCCAGAAGAAGAAACGGCTCACCGAATTCTGCATGCAATTGCTTTGCGTCGTAGCGCATCGCAGGCAGTCCGCTGCATTGGGTAGGTCCGTCTTCAGCGAAAGTAGCCACAATGACCAGGCCGCCCGGTTTAACAGCACGGAGTACCGCTTGTACATAGGCGTGCCGTTCTTCAAGGGTTGTTAGGAAGTGAAAAACAGCCCTGTCGTGCCAAACAGCGTAAGCATGGGCAGGAAACTCGGCATCGAGAACATTGGCCTCCAGCCAATGAATATCTGTAGCACGGTCACCAAGCCTCTTTTTCGCGGTGGCAAGCGCCGCTCCGGAGAGGTCAAGAACCGTCACATTGTTATAGCCATCGGCTACGAGGTCATCGACGAGTGTCGATGTGCCGCCGCCAACATCGATGATTGCGGCAGTAGGCGCCGTTTCTGCATCCCGAATTAGCCTGAGAGAGAGTTCGGCATGCTCTTGAAACCAACTGACTTCATTCGACGCCTTGGTTGTATAGACTTTTTCCCAATGGTCCTTTGATTGCATAGAGATTCCTCCTGTCCGTCTGCCGCAGCCAGCGGCCATGCATAACGGAATAGCGCCCGTCATCGATAATGGGTGCGGCTCTCCAACGAAATGCGTTTACCGCCGCTTAACCCCCTGCGCTTTTGACTGCGGGTTTACGCCGCGGCTTACCCAACGTCGCCGACGGTGGCACATCGGTACCGTATTGCGACTGGAAGACGACGAGATCGGTGGATATCTTGAGCCGGGTTGCCAGCGTACGTGAAATATTGCGGTAGAGCTTGGCGGCGACACTGGGAATGCGGGCCAGATTTTCGTAATCGATCGTTAGCGTTGCGGTAGGCTCGATCGCGTGAATCGATGCGGTGCGGCCGATATTGGTGTCCAGAACCAGGGACATCTCGCCGAACGTTTCGCCTGGGCCGAGTTTGACAAGGTGCACCGGTCTACCGCCGCTTTTGCGGAAGACATCGACCTTGCCGGACAGGATGATATGCATGTGCCGGCCGGGTTCCCCTTCGGCAAAAATCTCCGAATCGGTCGCGTAGGTGCTCCCGTGCGTCTGCGCGAGAAAATCCTCGAGGTCGCCTGGGCCGAATCCCTCGAAAATCGTGACCTTTCCCAACAGTTTGAGAATTGTGGCGGTTTCCACTGTTTTTCAACCTTTCTCTGTGGCCTCTGGTGGAGTCTATAACCAGGAGCCGATTCCCCTTCTTCAGGCCATTGTCGGACTGTTTGCCGCGCGGGTTTTCAATTTTCCATAAATTCCACGAGCATGCCGGACGTTCTGCGCAGTCTGCGCGAAAGGATTTTGGCCAAACTCGACATCAAGCGGTAGGCCAACAACGGATATTCGTCAGCCATGCGATTCAGTGCTTCCACATTCAGCGCCAGCATGGCGCATTCGGTGTCGGCTACGCAGGTGGCGGATCGAGGCTCCTGGTCGAGCAGCGCCATTTCGCCGACCATGCGGCCCCGCCCTTCGCGGCAGAGCAGGCGCTCGCCATGGCCTCCCGCCTTGACGATCGACAACCGCCCCGCCAGCAGAAACAGCATGTATGTTCCAGGTTCGCCTTCGCTGAATACCACCTCCCCCTGTTTCTTGGAGAGACGGACCAGATAGCGGCCAACGACTTTAAGTTCCGGATAGGAGAATCCCTTGAAGAGGTCCAATCCATCAAGAGCGTCAGCAACATCGGTATCCATGAGCCTGCATTTCCCCCGCTACAAGGTCGAGGGGCGAATGCTAACGTGTCGCCGTCGGTAAGTCAGCACAATGAATGGGGAGTTTGCTAATCGGCGAACGGATGTAATTGGCCAATCGTGGAGCGTTACGTTATCCACGCCCCGGAGGCCCATGCCGGACAAGGCTCCAGTACCTGGATGGCCGACCATAACCGGCAGCGTATGCAAAGTATGTAGAATCGGTCCGATCGTATCTGTAGATAATCAAATGGGAAAGAGAACATGACAATACTCGTAGCTTATGTACCGCGCCCGGAAGGTCAGGCCGCTCTTGACAAGGGCATTGAAATGGCAAGGCTCTTCAACCAGGATCTGGTGGTTGTCAATGCGAGCGCCGCCACGGGAGACAACGAATCGATTGCCGCGGAGGCGGAGGTCAAGCGCATCGAGAGTCAGCTTGCGGCTTCCGGCGTCAAGGCCGAGTTCATGCAATTTGCCCGTGGCAATACGCCCGTGGAAGAGATTGAAACCCTGGTGAAATCGCGTCATGCGACCATGCTCATCATTGGCCTGCGCAAGCGCTCGCCGGTGGGTAAACTTTTCCTTGGCAGCGTTGCCCAGGACATTCTTCTGTCCGTTTCTTGCCCGGTATTGGCGGTAAAAGCGCAGTGATCGTCGGTCGGCGAAACTGACCGACATCGCTTCCCGAACGCTCCGGCACGTCGAAAATTCCTGCGTGGCCGGGGTGTTCGAACCCGCCGCCTGACCGCTCCGGGTTCTTTCGAGGCTTCGCAGCTTCGTTGCGACAGGCTGGCACAAGGTTTCCTCAGGCGTGCGGGGTAAAATCGCATCTGAGTCCTTTTGCCGCCCATGCCCGCCTCCCCCGACCTCATCGCCCGCAGTCTCGCCGCCGTTTGGCACCCGTGCACGCAGATGAAGCAGCACGAGGCGCTGCCGCCGGTGCCGGTGGCGCGCGCTGCGGGGCTGTGGCTGTACGATCCGGAAGGTCGGCGCTATCTGGATGCGATCAGTTCCTGGTGGACCAATCTGTTCGGCCATTGCAATCCGCGCATCAATGCGGCGCTGCGTGAGCAACTCGACACGCTGGAGCATGTGATGCTGGCCGGTTTTACCCACGAGCCGGTGGTGCAACTGTCCGAACGCCTCTCGGCGCTGAGCGGCGGCGCCCTTGGCCATTGTTTCTATGCCTCAGACGGCGCTAGCGCTACCGAAATCGCTCTGAAAATGAGCCACCATGCCTGGCGCAATGCCGGAGATGCGGAGAAGACGGGGTTCCTCTGCCTTGAGGGCAGCTACCATGGCGAAACCCTCGGTGCGCTGTCGGTGACCGACGTGGCGATCTTCCGCGACGCCTACGCACCGCTGATCCGCGACGTGCGCACCGTGCCTTCGCCGGATGCGCGCCTCGCCCGCGACGGCGAGAACGCCGTGGACGTTGCGCGGCGAGCGGCGGCCGGGCTGGAAAAGGCGTTGATCGAAGGTGAGGGCCGCATCGCCGCGTTGATCGTCGAGCCGCTGGTGCAGTGCGCCACCGGCTTTGCCATGCACGACGCGGAATACCTGCGCCTCGCCCGCCGGCTCTGCGACCGTTACGGGGCGCACCTGATCTGCGACGAGATTGCCGTCGGCTTCGGTCGTACCGGTACCTTCTTCGCCCACGAACAGGCGGCAACGGATGGGAAAAATCTTCTCCCGGATTTTCTCTGTCTGTCGAAGGGCATCAGCGGCGGCTATCTGCCGCTTTCGGTGGTGATGACTACGGACCGCATTTACGACGCGTTCTACGACGACGCCACGGCGCGCGGCTTTCTCCATTCCCATTCCTATACCGGCAATCCGTTGGCTTGCCGCGCGGCGCTGGCGACCCTCGACATCTTCGAGCAGGACAAGGTGATCGCGGCCAACCGGCGGCGCGCGGACGTTTTTACCAAGCAGTTGGTAGCGCTGCGCGATCATCCGCGGGTACGCCACTTCCGCCGCTGCGGCATGCTCTGGGCCTTCGATGTGGCCGCTGCGCCGGCCGATTTTGCGCGCCGCTATTTTTCCGCCGCGATGCAGCGCGAAGTGCTGTTGCGGCCGATCGGCAACACCGTGTATTTCATGCCGCCCTATTTGCTGGACGAGGAGAGCGGCGACTTCCTGGCCGCCGCCGCGACGGCGGCCCTGAACGAGGTGCTGGCATGATCTTCGACGATCTCGAACAGAATCTCGCGATCCTCGACCATCAGCATTTGCGTCGTCACCGCCGCGTCGTTGATACGCCCGCCGGGCCGCGATTGACGGCCGATGGTCGGCCGTTGCTGGCCTTTGCCAGCAACGATTACCTCGGGCTGGCAAACCATCCGCTGATCGTCGCCGCACTCGGTGCGGGCGCGCAGCAGTGGGGTGCCGGCAGCGGCGCCTCGCATCTGGTGGGCGGCCATCTGCGGCCGCACGAGCAGCTCGAAGAGCGCATCGCCGAGTTCGTCGGTCTGCCGCGGGCGCTCACCTTCTCTACTGGCTATATGGCCAATCTTGCGGTTGCACCGGCCCTTGTCGGGCGTGGCGATGCGATCTTCGCCGATAAGCTCAATCACGCCTCGCTGATCGATGCCGCCATCGCTTCGCGTGCCGAGCACAAGCGCTACGCCCACAATGATGTGGATGCTTTGGAAAAGCTGCTCGCCGTCAGCACGGCGAAGCGCAAACTGATCCTGACCGATGCGGTGTTCAGCATGGACGGCGATCTGGCGCCGCTGCCGCAGTTGTTCGCGCTGGCCGAGAAGTACGATGCTTGGCTGGTGGTGGACGATGCTCACGGCTTCGGCGTGCTCGGCGATAGCGGCCGCGGCAGTCTGGCGCATTTCGCCCTGCCGGCGTCGCCGCGCATCGTGCTGATGGGCACCTTCGGCAAGGCGGCCGGAGTTGCCGGCGCCTTCGTTGCCGGTGCCGCGCGGGTCATCGAATGGCTGATGAACAGCGCGCGCAGTTACATCTACACCACGGCCGCACCCCCGGCGGTGGCTTGCGCAGTGCTGAAAAGCATCGAACTGATCGAAGCCGGCGACGCGTTGCGCAGCCGGTTGCGGCAGCGGATTGAGCAACTGCGTGTCGGCCTTGCGCCGCTGGCGGCCGCACATGGCTGGCGGCAAGCGGCGTCGCCGAGCGCGATTCAGCCGCTGATCGTCGGCGATAACAAAGCCGCGCTCGACCTTGCCGCGACGCTCGAAGTGCGCCGCCTGTGGGTGCCGGCGATTCGCCCGCCGACGGTGCCGCTGGGCACCGCGCGGCTGCGGATTTCGCTCAGCGCCGCACATTCGGCCGCCGATGTCGATGCGCTGTTGACGGCGCTGAAGGAAGCGGCTTGAACCTTGCTGTGCGTACCTGGGGCGAGGGCCCGCAGATCACCCTGGTGCATGGCTGGGGCCTGGGTGCCGAGGCTTGGTCGGTGGCCGGCCATCTGCTGGGCAAGCATTTCACCGTCCATAGCGTAGCCCTGCCGGGCTACGGCGAATCGCCGCCGCAACCGCAGGCCACGCTCGACGATCTGGCCGACGCGCTGGCGGCGACGTTGCCCCCGCGCTCGATGCTTTGCGGCTGGTCGCTCGGTGCGCTGGTCTGTATGGCAGCGGCGGCGCGCCACCCGCGCAAGGTCGCGCGCCTGGTGCTGGTCGGCGCGACGGCCTCCTTCGTGCAGCGCGAAGGCTGGCAGGACGCATTGCCGGCGGAACAGCTGGCGGCGTTCCAGGCAGCGCTGGAACAGGATCCGGCGGCGCTGCTGAAGCAGTTCGCGACCCTGATCCACGTCGGCGACGCGCAGGCGCGCGAAGCCCTGCGCGCCCTACGCGGTTGCCTTGCGACGGCTCCGCAGGGCCTGCCGGCGGACCCGGCAACGCTGCGCGCCGGACTCGACCTGCTTGGCAGCGCCGATCTGCGCGACAGCCTCGGATTGATCGAGCAGCCGACGCTGCTGATCCATGGCAACGCCGACCCGCTGATGCCCATCGGTGCCGGCGAACGCCTGCTCGAACGCCTCCCGTCCGCGCGTCTGCAAGTCTTCGAGGGCAATGCGCATGCGCCGTTCGCTTCCGATCCGATCGCCTTCGTGCGCAGCGTTTGCGCCTTCGCCGGGGTGCTCGGATGAACGCGTTGCGCCGCGACGTGCGCAGCGCCTTCGCCCGTGCGGCGGAGCGCTACGACCGCTGGGCCGGCTTCCAGCGCACCGCGGCGGAGCATCTGCTCGCCGCGGTCGCTATGCTGCCCGCCCCCGACACGGTGCTCGACGCCGGGTGCGGCACCGGCCACGGCAGCCGCTTGATGCGCGCGCGCTGGCCGGCGGCGCATTTCCTCGCGCTCGATTTCGCTCCCGCCATGCTCGCCGTCTGTGGCGTTCAGCACCGGCTCTGTGGCGATACCGAGGCGTTGCCGCTGGCGGATGGCTGCATCGATTTCTACTGGTCGAATCTGGCGCTGCAATGGTGCGACGCTCCGCGTTTCGCCCGCGAAGCGGCCCGCGTACTGCGCCCCGGCGGCCGGCTGGCGGTAAGCACCCTGGGACCGGCGACCTTCGTCGAACTGCGCTGCGCCTTTGCCGACGTCGACGCTCGCCGCCATACCATCGATTTTTGTTCCGTCGCAATGGTGCAGGAGGCGTTCACGGCGGCGGGCCTGCGCATCGTTTCGCTCGTCAGCGAACCGGTGACCTGTACCTATCCGCAGCTCGGCGATCTGCTGGCCAGCGTTCGCGAACTGGGCGCCAATCGCGTTCGCGGCGACAACCGGCGCACCGGACTGATGGGCAAGGTGGCCTGGCAGCGCTTCGTCGACGCCTACGAAGCGCAGAGAACCACGCAGGGTTTGCCGTTGACCTACGAGACGATTTTCATCCACGCCGAAAAATGAGCGCTTATTTCATCACCGGCACCGACACCGAAGTCGGCAAGACCTTCGTCACCTGTGCGCTGCTGCATGCGTATGCCGCCATCGGGCATCGTGCTGCGGGCATGAAGCCGGTGGCTGCCGGCGTGGATGCGGCAGGCTGCAACGAGGACGTCGAAGCGCTGGTCGCGGCATCGACCGTTGCGGCGCCGCGCGAGTACGTCAGCCCCTATGTTTTCGCGTCGCCGATTGCGCCGCATATCGCCGCTGCGGAGGAGGGCCGCAGCATCCGCTTCGCTCCGATCCACCTCGCGCTGGCCGGGTTGCAGCCGTTGGCGGATACGGTTCTGGTGGAAGGCGTTGGCGGTTTCCGCGTACCGCTCGGCCTGGAAGGCGACAGCGCCGATCTGGCGCAGACCCTGGGTCTGCCGGTGATCCTGGTGGTCGGCCTGCGCCTGGGCTGTATCAGCCATGCGTTACTGACCGTAGAAGCCATCGAAGCACGCGGCTTGCGCCTCGCCGGCTGGGTGGCGAATAGGGTCGATTCGCAGATGGAGCGAGCGGAAGACAACGTCGCGGCGATTGCGGAGCGGGTGAGCGCTCCATTGTTGGGGATATTGCCGTGGTTCGAAACGACGGATGCCAAGTCCGCAGCACGCCTGCTGCGACTGCCGCAATGACCCGGCGAAACGCATCTCGGTCAGCTTCGACACGGCTTTCGGGCGGCCCATTTAGCGCCGGCCGCGGACCACTATAATCGCCGCATGGATGATCTACTCAAGCGTCTGTCGCGTTTCGAGAAGCGATTTTTTCCGCGCTACCGCGACGAATACCGGAGGCTGGTGGCCGAAGGGCAGAACCCGCGCATGCTGTTCATTGGCTGCTCGGATTCGCGCATCGTTCCCTATCTGTTGACCGGCAGCGGTCCGGGCGATCTGTTCGTCGTGCGCAACGTCGGTAGCCTGGTGCCGCCGTGGGGCGAAAGCCAGATTGAATGCGGCACCGCTGCGGCAGTCGAGTTCGCCGTGGCGAAACTGAAAGTCCGCGACATCGTGATCTGCGGCCACAGCCATTGCGGCGCGATCCAGGCGCTCTATGAAGAGGCGAATCCGGATTTGCCGAACCTCGCCCGTTGGCTCGAATTCGCTCGCGATGCAACGCTGCCGGTGACCGTGAGCGAAGAGGCGCTGCGTCGTACCGAGCAGCGCTCCGTCGTGCTTCAGCTCGAACGGCTGCTGACCTACCCGATGGTTGCCCGCGCCGTGGAGAAGGGCGAATTGTTTCTCCATGGCTGGCACTACATCATCGAGGAGGGCCGCATCCTGGTGCTGAATGTCGAGCGCGGCGTGTTCGAACCCACCGACATGGCGATGTCGCTACAGCAGCCCTCGACCAACTACGAACTGTGCCAGCTCCAGTAGCGTTGGCGATGCGTCGGCTTCTGCCGCGCAGGAGGGCCGCGATCCGGTGGAATGGCGCGCCGCGTATGGCTTAAATTCGATCAAGCGTATACATTCCCCGGTCAATTTCCTGAGAGAGACCGCACTATGGCCCATCTATTCGAACCCTTCAAACTGCGCGACGTCGTTCTCGCCAACCGTATCGGCATTCCGCCGATGTGCCAGTATTCCGGGAAGGACGGCATGGCGCTGGACTGGCATTTCGTGCACTACGGCAGCCGTGCGGCCGGCGGCGCATCGCTGATGATCGTCGAAGCTGCTTCGGTGGCGCCGGAAGGGCGGCTCAGCCTGGGCGATCTGGGGCTTTGGGAGGATCGGCAGATCGAACCGCTGGCAAGGATAGTGCGCTTTTCACTCGATCAGGGCTGCGTTCCAGGCATCCAGCTGGCGCATGCGGGCCGCAAGGCCGCCGTTGGCCGCGGCTGGGAACCGCATCGTGCGATGACCGAGGGCGAAGGCGGGTGGAGGGTCGTCGGACCGTCGCCGGTGGCGTTCTCCGAAACCTACAACATGCCCCGCGAACTCGATCCGGCCGGCATCCGCCAGGTGGTCGCCGATTTTGCCGCCGCCACTCGGCGGGCGGTTGCGGCCGGGTTTCGGGTCATGGAGATTCACGGTGCCCATGGCTACCTGCTGCATTCGTTCCTGTCGCCGATTTCCAACCACCGCTCCGACGCCTACGGCGGCAGCCTGGAAAATCGCACTCGGTTGTTCCGCGAAGTGGTCGCCGCGGTGCGCGCAGAGTGGCCGGATTCGCTGCCGCTGCTGGTCCGCGTTTCGGCGACCGACTGGGTAGATGGCGGCTGGAACGCCAACGACACGGTGGCTTTATGCGCCATGCTGAAGCCGCTCGGTGTCGACCTAATCGACGTTTCGTCCGGCGGCGGGGCTGCGACGGCCGTGGTTCCAGCAGGTCCGGGGTTCCAGTGCGGATTCGCCGAACGGATCCGCAACGAGGTGGGCATTCCGACCGCGGCGGTTGGCCTGATCACTTCGCCGGCGCAGGCCGATCATGTGGTTCGCTCCGGCCAGGCCGACCTGGTTTTCATCGGCCGGGAAATCCTCCGCAACCCCTATTGGCCGCTGGCCGCCGCCCAGGCGCTAGGCCATGCCGGAACATGGCCGCCGCAGTATCTGCGCGCCGCGCCGCAAGGCTCGAAGGGGCGCGGCTAGGGTTTTCCCCCCCAATGGGTGGTCTGCTCCCGTTGCCCGCCGAACGAGCTATGCTTCCTTTCGTTGCCGATCGCCCCGGCATGGAGCATGGGGCGACGGCCATCACGACATCGATAAATCAATGGGAGGCAATGTAATGTCGGACAAGACTTCACTCAAGGGCAAGGTCGCACTCGTTACAGGTGGCGCCAAGGGCATGGGCGCCGCGCACAGCCGTCTGATCGCCGCGCGCGGCGCGGCCGTCATCGTCGCCGACGTGGACCCGACAGGCGAACAGCTCGCCGCCGAACTCCGTACCCAGGGCGCGGACGCCCGTTACGTCCATCTCGACGTCACCAGCGAAAAAGGCTGGGCGGCGACGATCGAAGGCGCGATGAAGTCCCACGGCAAGATCGATATCCTGGTCAACAACGCCGGTGTCGTCGTTCTCAAAAACGTAGAGGAATGCACGACCGAGGAGTTCGACTTCGTCTTCAACGTCAACATCAAGGGCGTATTCCTCGGCTGCAAGCACGTTCTGCCGGCGATGAAGGCCGCCGGCGGCGGCTCGATCATCAATATTTCGTCGGCCAGCGGACTAAAGGCGGTGATGCCGCAACTTGCCATCTATACCGCATCGAAAGGCGCCGTGCGCCAGTTCAGCAAGGCCGTGGCGCTCGAATACACGGCCTACAACATCCGCGTCAATTCCGTTTATCCCGGCTTGATCGAAACCGCGCTCAACGCGGATTTCCTCAAGGACCCGGCCACGCGCAAGATGATGCTGGGCAATACCATGTTCGACCGCCCCGGACGCTGCGACGAAGTGGCGGAAGCGGTGGCCTTCTTGGCTTCGGACGCTGCGTCCTACATGACCGGAGCCGAGCTTGCGGTGGACGGCGGCTGGACCGCCAACTGACTGCGCCCGACCGGTGGGGCACCCCGCCGGCCGGGCAACTCCGACCGTAGCCGCGGCGGTTTGATTCAATCAGTCAGGGATCTCGATGCCACTCGCCAGAACATCCATTGTGAGCGTCGCTGCGATGCTGGCGGGCTGCATTTTCGTTCCGCACACCAGCAGCAACTACAACGCGGAGTGCGAAATATACGAACGCAAAATGACCCTTGAGTCGTATCAGGTGGGAACCCTGTCCGGCTGTTCCAACGACGGCTGCGTGGCTCTGCTGGCTGCGGCCGGCGTGGTTTCTGCGGCCAGTGCCGTGGTCTCGGGTAGCGTCGTGGTGACGGGAAACGTCGTCTACTGGCTGGAAAAGAAGGGCGCCTGCCTGAACGCCAAAGGGAAGTCCGGGTAGTTTCAGCGTCGCCGTCAGGTTCTCGAATTGATACACAACACCTTGCCGCTGGCGACGATGTGATCCTTGGGATCGCGAACATGCACTTCGAGACTGACCAGGCTTCTGCCGAGGCGCAGCACCTGGGCGCGGGCGTAGAGTTCCGGGCCCTGGGTGGCGAGGTGGAAGTCCACGCTGTAGTTGACGGTGGCTACGGTCCGCCCGGTGCGGGCGATGACGGCAAAGCATGCAGTGGTGTCGATCAGCGAGCCCATGATTCCGCCATGGAGAACGCCGACATCCGTGTTGCCGAACATGTCCGGTCGAACCGGCATGCGTAGGGTAAGGCCCGCCACCGTATTTTCGCTCACGGTGAGTTCAAGCCAGCGATGATAGGGCGACCGGTCGATGCGCTTTTGTAGGTCTTTGCAGCTGAGCAGTGGGTTCATGGTGTGTGGTGTGTTTCAATCACGATATCGAGCTGTGCGCTTTTCCTTGAAAGCCGCAATGGCCTCGCGCAAATCGTCCGAGTCGAGCATCGATGCGTTCCAGGTGGCAATCTGGTTCAAGGCAGCGGCGATCGAATTGTCGCGGGAAAACAGCAATGACTCCTTGCAGCCGCGGATCGCCAGAGGCGATTTTCCGGCGATGTCGCGGGCGATCCGGTCGACGCCGGCGAACAGTTCCTCGACGCGGTCGTAACAGGCATTGACCAGTCGCAGCCGCTCGGCTTCGCGGCCGTTGAAGGTGCGTCCGGTATAGATCAACTCGCGCGCCACACCCTCGCCGACCAGACGCGGCAGGCGCTGTATCGTACCGACGTCGGCCGTGATGGCCAAATCGATCTCCTTCACCGAAAAAGTCGCATCGGCGCAGGTATAGCGCATATCGCAGGCGGTCGAGATGTCGATGCCGCCGCCGAGACAAAAGCCGTGGATGGCGGCGATCACCGGTTTGCGGCAGCGCTCAATGGCGGTCACGTCGTCCTGGATGTCGAGAATCCAGCGGCGCAGGGTTTCCCGAGTATGCGCGGCGCTGCCGTCGATGGCGTCGATTATTTCAAGGTCGAGCCCCGCGGAGAAATGTGCGCCGCTGCCGCGCAGTACGACGACACGGGCAGCAGGCGTGGCATCGATGAATTCGAAGGCGTGGCGCAATTCCTTCCAAGCGGTGGCATTGAGCGCATTGGCTTTTTGCGGGCGATTGAAAGCCAAGCGAGCAATGCCCTCATCAATGCTCAGCGTCAGGGTTTCGAAGTTCATAGCGAATCTCCTTTATCTAAATGAATTTATTCCGAGCGCAGCGCTTCCAGCGGATCCAGCCTTGCCGCGCGGCGCGCCGGCAGCACGCCGGCGATCAGGCCGATGACGACTGCCGACAGCTCCGCTGCCAGCGCATACGACCACGGCGTTTCTACCGGCAGCGCGGGGAAAAAAATCTTGATCAGCAGGGCGACCCCGATCCCCAGCCCGAGTCCGCTGGCGCCGCCGATGGCAGCGAGCACCGCCGCCTCGCCGAGGAATAGCGTAAGGATGCGTCGCTGAGTAGCGCCGACCGCACGCAGTAGGCCGATTTCCGCGGTGCGCTCCGACACCGCGATGGTAAGGATGGTGAGGATGCCGATGCCGCCGACCAGCAGCGAGATGGCACCGATGGCCGCCACGGCGAAAGTCAGCGTATCGAGAATGGTGCCGAAGGTTTCCAGCATTTTCTTCTGCGGGGTGATTGTGTAGTCCTCGCGGCCGTGACGGGTGCTGAGCACCTTACGGATCGCGGCCTCGACTTCCTCCAGTGGTGCGGTGGGTTCGTAGCTGAGGTGGATTTCGCCGAGGCTTTCGCGGTTGAACATTTCCAGGGCGCGGCCGACGGGAATGTACACCATGTCGTCGAGATCCATACCCAGGATGTCGCCTTTGGGTTCCATGACTCCTATCACCCGATAGCGCTCGCCGCCGACGCGTACCCGGGCGCCCAGCGGGCTGCGCTCGCCGAACAGCTCGCTCGCCACCTTGGCCCCGAGAACCACGAAGGCCCTTGCGCTGCGCGGGTCGTCGTCGGGCAGGAAACTGCCGGACGATACTTTCATCTTCACCACGTCCGCCATGGCATGGCTGACGCCGTAGATCATCACGCGCCGGCTGCGTGAGCCAGAGTCGGAAACCGTTTCCACGTCCCCATTGCCCTGCACCGTGGGGTCGACCTGTAGCACATGCGGTGCCCGGCGCAGGGCAATGGCATCGTCGATCGACAGCGGGCGGATCGTGTTGATGGCGCCGACCGGCCCGCCGCGGGTGTCGGTGCGCCCCGGCGTGATGCCGATGATGTTGGTGCCGAACTGGGTGAACTCGTCGACGACGAACTGGTGCAGGCCCTGGCCGATGCTGGTGAGCAGGATCACCGAGGTGATGCCGATGGCGATACCCAGCGCCGACAGCGCGGTCCGCATCGGGTGGGCGGTGAGCGATTGCAGGGCGAAACGGGCGAAGTCGGCGGTACGCATTTTCAGTTAACCACGGGGGACATGGGGAGCACGGGGAAAGCAAAAGCGACGGGTTATTGGCAATGACGGAACGCGCCATGCAATACGTAAATATCCGAGATTTCCCCCGTGTCCCCCGTGGTTCATGTTTTTTACTTCCGCGCCGACAAGGCCAGTACCGGATCGAGCTGCGCCGCCTTGCGCGCCGGTGCGACGGAGAACAGGATTGCGGTGGCGACGGCGGTGACCGGCGCGGCTACCAGCGCCCACCACGGTATGGAAAACGGAATGTCGGGAAAAATGCTGGCCACCACCAGTTGCCCGAGCTTGCCGACGATCAACCCGGCGCTGCCGCCGGCGAGGGCCAGCAGCGCGGCTTCGGTGAAGAACAGCAGGCGCACCTGGCGGCCGGTGGCGCCGAGGGCCTTGAGCAGGCCGATCTCGCGCTTGCGCTGGGTGACCGAGATCAGCATTACGTTCATGATCAGGATGCCGGCCACCGAGAGGCTGATCGCAGCGATGCCGGCGACGGCCAGGGTCAGGGCGCCGAGGATGCGGTCGAAGGTGGACAGCACCGCGTCCTGGGTGATCACCGTGACATCGCGTTCGCCTTCGTGGCGCAGGCGGATGATTTCAAGCGCGTCGGCCTTCGCCTGCGGCACCAGGGTGCGCGATTTGGCCTCGATCATGATGCGGAACAGCGACTCGGTGTTGAACAGTGCTTGGGCGGCGGCGAGCGGCACGACGACGATCTCGTCGGTATTGAAACCGAGCGATTGTCCCTGCGGTGCGATCACTCCAATGACACGGAAACGGCGGTCGCCGATGCGCAGCCATTCGCCTACCGCCGTGCCGCCGGAAAACAGCTCGCGCTTGACCTTGGCACCGATGACGCAGACCGGCTGGCTGTGGTGCGGATCGCCCTCGGGCAGGAACTGACCCTGGCCCATCGCCATCTGCCGCACCACGATGAATTCCGCGGTGGTGCCGAGGATCGGGGTTTCCCGGCTGCGTGCATTCCAGTGCACGTCGCCGGCGCCGACGATCAGTGGCGCGATGCGGCGCACCGCGTGGCTGCGGGTGAGGGCGAGGGCGTCGTCGGTGGTCAGCAGGCGCGGCGTCTTGCCGATCAGGAAGCCGGGGATGCCGCCGGCGGTCTCGGAGCGGCCGGGGAGAACGATCACCAGATTCGCACCGAGGCCGGAAAACTGATTCAGCACATAGCGCCGCGCGCCTTCGCCGAGCGAGGTGACCATCAGTACGGCGGCGACGCCGATGCCCATCGCCAGCAGAATTAGCAGCGTGCGGCTGCGGTTGCCGCGGACCACTTGCCAGGCGAAATCGAGGAAATCGGAGGGGCGCATGGCTATTGCTGGTGCGTCCGTCCGGTCATGGGCCCTTCGGCTACGCTCAGGGCAGGCTTCGGCCCGACCGGAAAGCGCTCGTTCGGCATTTCCCTAAGCATTGCGCTCGTCGCCCACCAGCTGGCCATCGACCATGCGCAGCTGCCGTCCGGCGCGGGCGCCGAGCTCGCGGTCATGGGTGACCATGATCAGGGTGCCGCCGGCGGCGTGCAGTCCTTCCAGCAGGGCCATGACTTCGCGCCCGGTGGTACTGTCGAGGTTGCCGGTGGGCTCGTCGGCGAGGATCACCGCCGGCTGCATGGACATTGCGCGGGCAATCGCCACGCGCTGGCACTGGCCGCCGGAAAGTTGGTCGGGGCGGTGGCCGGCGCGGTTCTCCAGCCCGTATTGGGCGAGCAGGACGGCGAGGCGGCGCTGCCGTTCGGCCGGATCGATGCCGGCCAGCATCATCGGCAACGCGATGTTCTGGGCGGCGGTGAGGCGCGGCACCAGATGGAAAAACTGGAACACGAAGCCGATTTTTTCCCGCCGTACACGGGCCAGCTCGTCGTCGCCGAGCCCCGTGACGTCGCGCTCGTCGAGTGCGTAGCGGCCTTGGTTGGGGCGGTCGAGCAGGCCGATGATGTTGAGCAGCGACGATTTCCCGGAGCCCGAGGGGCCCATGATCGAGACGTACTCGCCGGCCTGGATGGTGAGGCTGACGCCGCGCAGGGCATGGACTTCCTCGTCGCCGACGTGGAAGACCCGTTCGATGTTGTCGAGGTGGATCATGGCCGTCGATTAACCACGGGGGACACGGGGCGCACGGGGAAAGCGGGGGGAGCGGTTTTGTATTTCAGCTTCTCCCCGTGTTCCCCGTGGTTCATTTCGGTTTGGTTTCAACTTCAGCGCGCGCGCCGGCTTTGACGCCGTCGCGGTCGAACGAAGTGACAACCTTGTCCCCGGCGCCAAGGCCGCTCCTGATTTCGGTGTATTCCCAGTTGGACAATCCGGTCTCGATCCTGCGTTCTTCGAGAATTCCGTCGGCGCCGAGAAGCAGGGCCTTGTTGCCCGGCATCAGGGCCGCGGTGGGCATGCGCATTACCTTGTCGCGGGTTTCCGTCACCACCTCGATATCCGCCGAGTAGCCCACCAGCAGTGCGTTGTCGGCGGCACCTTGCGGATCGTCGAATTCCACTTCCACTTCGACCGTGCGCGCCTGTTTTTCTAGTGCGAGGACGTAGGGTGCAATGCGCCGCACATGACCATCGAAATGCTTGCCGCGGTAGGCATCGAGGCTGATCCGGCCATGCATGCCGACCTTCAGCCGGGCCGCGTCGACCTCGTCGATCGGCGCCGTGACGTAGAGGCAGCTGTCGTCGATCAGATCCACCGCCGGCAGGGTGGGGATGCCCGGCGGCGAGGGTGTCAGGTATTCACCGAGCTCGCCGTTGATCTCGGCGACGATGCCGTCGAAGGGGGCGCGCAGGGCGGTGCGCTGGGTGTCGGCCATGGCGGCGGCAATGCGCGCCTCGGCTTCCCTGACCTGGATCCTCGCCGATTCGCAACTTGCCTGGCCCGACTTGGCCTGGGCCTCGGCACGGACTACGCGCTCTTCGGATACGAAACCCTTGTCGCGCAACTGGCGTGCCTGGCGTGCCTCGCTTTGGGAGGCAACCGCCAACTGACAGGCTTCGTTGACCCGGCTGCGCGCGGTGGCGAGTTGTTCCCGGGTAAGGTTTTCGCGGGCCACCACGTCGTCGTTCCAGAGTTCCAGCAGCAGTTCGCCGGTTTTTACGCGCTGGCCCTTTTTTACCGGCAGGCGGGCGATGCGGCCGGCCGCCGGGGGCGCCACCTTGGCGCGACGGCAGGCGGCGACCGAGCCGGCACGGGTGTTGGCTACGGTCGTCTCGACCCGTCCGGCGTCCACCGTGACCACCACGACCGATACCGGTTTCGGGCGGGTGGCGAATTTGAAGGCGCCGGCGGCGACGGCGGCAATGAGCAGGATCAGCGCGCCGCGTTTGAGGGTGGGTGAGGAAACCATGGATGAGCAGTCGGTGGAGCGTTGGGGAAAAACTTAGCGGACGGCCCGCATTCAGGCCAGTTCGTCGGGCATCAGCTGGCTTTCGATGAAGGTGATGCGGTCCTTGAGGAGCAGCTTGCGCTTCTTCAGCCGGCGTAGCATCAGCTCATTCTGTCCGGGTGTGGCAACGATACGGGCGATCGCTTCGTCCAGGTCGCGGTGTTCGACGCGCAATTCGTTGAGCCGCAGATGCAGGGTTTCGGGGTCTTCGTGGGTGTCCATGAGCGCATGGTATGCGGCAACCCGGGGATTGGCAACGGGCGGCGCCGAACCGCGGGGAGCAGGGCGCCGCTCTGCAACTTTGGCATCCGTCATAGGCGCGGAACGCTAAAATCTTGTCATGTCTCAAACAATCGGCCGTTTTGAAATTCGTCGCGAACTTGGCCGCGGCGCCCAAAGTGTGGTCTATCTGGCCTGGGATCCCCAGCTCCAGCGCGAGGTGGCGATCAAGACATTGCATTTCGACCAGTCCGACACCCAGCTCAACCAGATGCTGTTGGGCGAAGCGCGCATGGTCAGCAAGCTGCGCCACGCCAATGTAGTGCCGATCTTCGACGCCGGCGAACAGGACGGCGACCCCTATCTGGTGTTCGAATATGTCGCCGGCAGGACCCTTGCCGACCAGTTGCGCAGCGACGGGCCGATCGAGCCGACGCTCGCGGCGGCGATCCTGCGCCAGGTGGTCGATGCGCTGGCTCAGGCGCACACACTGGGCATCATCCATCGCGATCTGAAACCGTCGAACATCATCATGGACGCCCAGGGCGTGCCGCGGGTGATGGATTTCGGTATCGCTACACGGGTCGGCAACGTCACCGAAGCCCAGCAGGGGCTGATGGGAACGCCGCCCTATCTGGCTCCGGAATACGTCGAGCACCAGCGCGTCAGCGAACAGGTGGACGTCTACGCCGCCGGCCTGATCCTGCTCGAAATGGTCACCGCGCGGCGCGTGGTGCAGGGCGATTCGGTGGCGCAGATCCTCCATCGCATCGTCACGGAGCCGATTACCGTGCCCAAGGGGCTCGACGAGAAGCTGGCCGACATCGCCCTCAAGGCCTGCGCCCGCGATCCGTCGCTGCGCTTCGCCGATGCACGGCAAATGCGGCTGGCGCTGGAGCAATACCTCGGCGGTGGACAGGTCGAGGTGGTCGACGCCGAGGCGAAGAAGCAGAGCACGCTCGATTTCCTGATCCGCCGGATGCGCCACAAGACCGATTTTCCGGCGTTGTCGGACTCGGTGTCGGCGATCAACAAGATGACCCATTCGGACAAGGAGAGCATCAACAAACTTTCCAATACCATCCTCAAGGATTACGCGCTAACCAACAAGATCCTGCGGCTGGTGAATTCGGCCTTCTATCGCACGGCCGGCGGTGGCAGCATCAGCACAGTGACGCGGGCGGTGATCGTGCTCGGTTTCGATGCGATCCGCAACATCGCAATCACCGTGCTGATGTTCGAACATCTACAGGACAAGGCCAATGCCAGGGACCTGCGCGAAGCCTTCCTGCGCGCCAATATGGCAGGTATTCTTGGCCGCGATGCCGGGCTCAAGATGGGTACGAGAGAAGCCGAGGAAGCCTTCATCTGTTCGATGTTCCATGGCTTGGGGCAACTGCTGGCCCAGTACTACTTCCCCGAGGAGGTGGAGACCATCCGCATTCTGATGCAGCAGAAAAACGTTTCCGAAGCGATCGCTTCGGCGCAGGTGCTGGGTATTTCCTTCGAGGATCTGGGTATCGGCATTGCCCGCAACTGGGGCTTCCCGCCGTCGATCGTCAACAGCATGCGCAAGCTGCCGGAAGGAACGATCCACAAGCCGGCGACGGCGGACGAGACGCTGCGCGTGATCGCCGGTTTTTCCAACGAACTGTGCGATCTGGTGGCCGGGAGTAAGCCGGAGGATCGCCAGCGGGTCCTACAGGCGGCTACCGACCGGTTCGGCGCCAGCCTGCAATTGTCGGAAAAGCAGTTCTCGGCGGTGATCGAGAAATCCTCTGTCGAACTGGTTCAGTTCGCCTCGATCCTCCACGTCAACCTCAAGCAGAGCCCGTTCGCACGGCAACTTGCCGGCTTTGCGGCGGCCAAGGAAAAACCGACGGAGGCGGGACCCGCGGTCAGCGCAGCGCGCGTCGACACCTTGGACAAGACTTTGGAACAGACGGTGCTGAACGACGCCTTGTCTACGCCGCCGCCTGCGGCAGACGACATTGAGGTGCAGGGCGGCGGTCAGGAGTCGGCCGGCGATGAGGTGCAGGTCGACGCGTCGTCGATTCTGGCGGCGGGCATTCAGGACATCAGCAATTCGCTGGTGGACGATTTCTCGCTCAACGATATCCTGCGCATCATTCTCGAAATCATGTATCGGGCGATGGGCTTCAAGCGGGTGCTGCTCTGCCTGCGCGATCCCCGTTCGGGGAATATGGTGGGACGTTTCGGCTTCGGCCCGGATACCATCGATATCGTCAAGCATTTCAAGTTTCCGCTTTCCTATGCCGCCGATGTGTTCTACGTGGCCACCTCGAAGGGAGCGGACGTGCTGATTGCGGACGTCGACGATCCGAAGATCGCCGACAAGATTCCGCCGTGGTTCCGCGAACGGGTGCCAGCGCGTACCTTTGTCCTGTTTCCGCTCAACATCAAGGGAAAATCCGTGGCGATGATCTACTGCGACAAGGACAAGCCGGGTTCCATCGTCATTCCGGAGAACCAGCTGCAACTGCTGAAAACGTTGCGCAATCAGGCTGTGCTGGCAATAAAGCAGACAGCGTAGCGGCGGCGATCCGGCACTTCCGATCCGGGCTGTTGTCGCGGCGCGGCGTCAATTCACACGGTTTCACTCTCGATGTCATTTCACGAAACGACCAGAAATGCGCTCCTGCTCGCCGCCATTGCGGCCGGCGCAGCCATGGCGCTGCTGATCGGCGGCGTCGATGCCGATCGGATCGTGGATCGGCCGACCAGCGGTAGTGGCGTCGTCGCGACAGCCCCCGGCGATGCCGGCATCCGTTTTTCCTGCCGCGGCGATTCCCGCCGCATGGCGTCGGTGCGGCGGGCGTTGCCAATTTATCTGGCGGAACAGGGGATTCCGTTCTCATGGGTGACCGAGCGTAAGCGCAAAGAGTCGCTGACCTATACGCTGAACACGCCGGCGGGCGACTCGTCTACGCTGGATTTCTTCAAGCGCGAGGCGATGGGCCTGAGCGATGCGGTGGTGCATCTGCCGACGGCGGTTGCCGGGAAACTGCGCGCAGTGCATACCGTGTCGAAAAAGGAAATCGTACTTGCGCTGTTGCAGCATGGACGGTTGACCGAGTTCGATTGCGATGTCGCGGCGGTGCAGGATCGCGTCGGCATGTTGCAGAACATCGTCGCCTGGACGGAGACCCTCGATTGGATCTGGCCCGACGGCGGATCGGCGGCGTGGAATGAAAAATACTGGAAGCGGGGTACGCCACTACCGGGCTACCCCTTGCACGAGGCGGTAAACAACGCGTTCATGGAGCCGGAGCGCTATGCGATCGGCTGCTATACCGCAACCAAGCTGGTGATTCTCCAGGGCATTCTCGACTACTACCGGCGCATCAGACCCGACGCGGAGAAGCTGCGCCGCATCGAGGCCTGGCTTGCCGCCGACGGTGAGCCGCTGTCGGACATCGAGCCGGATGCCATGTGGTTTTTCGAGGACGATTACCGGGCGTCGGACCGGCCGCGGCCGGGCAAGGTCGTTGCCCTGCACTATGGCGTGGCGGCCGACAACTTTATTCCGGGAGACTGGGCCTATCTGCTGAATACCGATGCGGTCAGCTACCAGAAGACCGGTTACGAAGGCTCCAACATGATCTATCTCGGACGCGGCCGTTTCGACGATTACTACAACGACAACCATCACTTCTACACCTTCAGGCAGAAGCTGTCCGAGGTTTATCAGTGGCGTCACGGGGTTTTCAGCCGCGTGCGCGATGCCGCGAAAATCAAGCCGCTTTCCGAGCGGGAGTACCAGGCGCTGACTGGAACGCCGGAGACCGGCGGGCTGCTGCAAAGCTATCGCGGCGTGATCGCGGTGGATGCCATTTTCAGATCGGCCGCGCCCGGCGACCGAAAATAGCCCGCAGCGCCGCTACGCGTCAGGCGCCGTCGGTCTTGGTCTCCGGCTTGCGGGCGCGCCGGCTGCGCGCGGCCGGCTTGCGCGGCGCTTTGGTCGGCGCTGCCACCGCCGTCGGCGGTGGCGCCGGTTCGGCTGGCGCGACGGTTTCGACAGCGACAGCCGGCAGCGCGGAGACTTTGGCCGTGGCCGGCTTGCGGCCGCCGCGTCCCCTGCGTCGGGTTTCGTTCTTGCCCGCGGTCTCCTCGATGCCGGCCGGGGCCACCGCTTCGGGCGCCGCTGTTGTAGGTGCGACTTCGATGGGGGCCTCGACGACGGCCGGTACGCCGCTGCTGCGATAAACGTAGGCCCCGGACTTCTCGTCGCGGCCGACTTCGAGCAGGCCGCGAGCCTGCGCCTCGTCGAGCAGGTTGCCGAAGGCGCGGAAACCGTAGTAGGACTCGTTGAAGTCCGGCTTGCGGCGCTTGATCGCCTCTTTCAGGATCGAAGCCCAGATCTTGCCGCTGTCGCCGCGTTCGGCGATCAGTGCGTCAAAAGTTTCCACGGCGATTTCGATGGCCTGCCGGCGGCGTGCTTCGAGTTCCTCCTTGCGCCGTTTTTCCTCCTCGGGCGAGCGCTTGGCTGTCGGCTGAGCCTCGCGGGGCTCGCGTTTGGCCGCCGCGCGGCGGCTTTCGCGCACCAGATCGTCGTAGAAGATGAACTCGTCGCAGTTGGCGATCAGCAGGTCGGAGGTCGATTGTTTGACGCCGACGCCGATCACCTGCTTGGCGTTCTCGCGCAGTTTGGAGACCAGCGGCGAGAAATCGGAGTCGCCGCTGATGATGACGAAGGTGTTGACGTGCGACTTGGTGTAGCACAGGTCGAGCGCGTCGACCACCAGGCGGATATCGGCGGAGTTCTTGCCCGATTGGCGGACGTGCGGAATTTCGATCAGCTCGAAATTGGCTTCGTGCATCGTCGCCTTGAAGCCCTTGTAGCGCTCCCAGTCGCAGTAGGCCTTTTTGACCACGATGCTGCCCTTCAACAGAAGGCGTTCGAGCACCGGCTTGATGTCGAATTTGTCGTAATTGGCGTCGCGCACGCCGAGGGCAACGTTTTCGAAGTCGCAGAACACCGCCATGCTGACGTTTTCGTGGGATGAAGCCATAGGGTTTCGCTGTTCTCCAGTAAGAAGGCGGCCCGCCGTGTCGCGCAGGGCGGAAAGCGCCCATGATAGCGATTCCTGCGTCGCCGCAGTCGGAATGCAACACGAGCGGATGGGGAAGCCGGGCGCCCGCTGGCCCGGCTTCCGATTTCGGGTATGGTTGCAGGCTGAGCCCGCCATAGCGGGCCGACCCATTTCAAGGAGGAACATTCATGGCTGAAGCCTATATCGTCGCTGCGCTGCGCACCGCGGCGGGACGCCGCAATGGTGCGCTGTCCGGTTGGCATCCGGTCGATCTGGCCGCACAGGTGATCGACGCACTGCTCGACCGCAGTGGCGCCGACCCGGCGCTGGTCGAGGACGTCATCATGGGCTGCGTCAGCCACGTCGCCGAGCAATCCAACAACATCGCCCGCAACGCGGTGCTGGCCTCGCGCCTGCCCGAGAAGGTGCCGGGGGTTTCGCTCGACCGTCAGTGTGGCTCGTCGCAGCAGGCGGTGCATTTCGCCGCCCAGGCGGTGATGTCGGGGACGATGGACGTGGTCATTGCCGCTGGCGTCGAGAGTATGTCGCGGGTGCCGATGTTCCTGCCGATGACCCTGCCGCGCAAGAACGGCTTCGGTATCTACATGAGCCCGAACATCCGCAAGCGCTATCCGCAAACACCGGAATTCAGCCAGTTCATGGGCGCCGAAATGCTCGCCGCCAAGCATGGCTTCAAGAAGGATGAGCTCGATGCCTTCGCTTTGAAGAGCCACCAGCTCGCCGCCGCGGCGACCGGGGCCGGAAAGTTCAGGGACGAAATCCTCGCCGTCGAGGCCCGCACGGCGGAGAGTGGGGCGACCGGTGCGATGCACGTCGCCGACGAGGGTATCCGTGCCGACGCCACGCTGCAAGGCATTGCCGGCGTCAAGCTGCTACAGGAAGGCGGGGTGATCAGTGCTGCCAACGCTAGCCAGATCGCCGACGGAGCCGCCGGCCTGATGATTGTCAACGAACGCGGCCTGAAGAAGCTGGGCGTCGCGCCGCTGGCGCGCATCCACCAGATGACGGCGATCGGCGACGACCCGGTGGTGATGCTCGAAGGCCCGCTGCCGGCGACGACCATCGCGTTGAAAAAGGCCGGCTTGAAGATCGACGACATCGGCCACTTCGAAGTCAACGAGGCCTTCGCTCCGGTACCGCTGGCCTGGCTCAAGCACACCGGTGCCGATCCGGCACGGCTCAACCCCCTCGGCGGTGCCATCGCCCTAGGCCACCCGCTCGGCGCCTCGGGTGCGAAGCTGATGACGACGTTGGTCTACGCTTTGAAGAACGGCAACCAGCGCTATGGCCTGCAAACCATGTGCGAAGGCGGCGGCATGGCCAACGTGACGATTATTGAAAGACTGTGAGGGCATAGAGATGAAACTCGATTCCAGCATTGTCGCCGTCATTACCGGCGGCGCATCCGGCCTTGGTGCCGCCACGGCGCGTGCACTGGCGGCAGAGGGCGTGAAGGTCGCGCTGTTCGACATGAACGCGGAAAAGGGCGAAGCATTGGCGAGGGAACTCGGCGGCGTCTTCTGCGCGGTCAATGTTGCGGACGAGGCGACAGTCGATGCCGGCTTCGCCAAGGCCCGTGCCGCCCACGGCCAGGAGCGCATCCTGGTGAATTGCGCCGGTACGGGCATCGCCGTCAAGACCGCGGCGCGCGACCGCAACAGCGGCGCCATCAAGTCGCACCCGACGGCCGACTTCGAACGCATCATCCAGATCAACCTGATCGGCACCTTCCGCTGCATCGCCAAATCCGCCGCCGGCATGCTGATGCTGGCGCCGCTGTCCGACGGCGACCGTGGCGTCATCGTCAACACCGCCTCGGTGGCGGCACAGGATGGGCAGATCGGCCAGGCCGCGTATTCGGCCTCGAAGGCCGGCATCGTCGGCATGACCCTGCCCATCGCCCGCGACCTCTCGTCCGAGGGCATCCGCATCAACACCATCCTGCCCGGAACCTTCGACACCCCGCTGCTCGGCACCGTGCCCGACAACGTGCGCGATGCGTTGGCCGCGGCGGTGCCGTTCCCCAAGCGGTTAGGCGACCCCGCCGAATACGCCTCGCTGGCGCTGGAGATGTGCCGCAACGGCTATTTCAACGGCGAGGCGGTACGTCTCGACGGCGCGATCCGTATGGGCATGCGCTGATATGAACGGGAACTGCTCGATCGCTGCTGGGCCAAAGCGGAAGCGGCGAGCAAACGCTTGCCGCCCGCCCCGGGCGGCGAATAGACCGGGGCATCCGCCCGGCGCGGCCGGCTACGGCTTGCGCGCGCCGAGCCCGCCACGGAACTCCGGCGCCTGCATGCACAGCGCCTGGTTGCGGTCTTCCAGTGCGGTGGCTGCTTCGAGCGAGGTCGCGCCGAGGTTGATGTTCAGGCCTTCCTTGGTCAGGCGCAGACCGAGCGGGGTGGCGGCGAGCATTTCGTCGATATAGACGCGCGCCGCTCGCTCCAGCTGCGCTTCCTCCACCACCTCGGAGACCAGACCGACTGCCAGCGCGCGCCGGGCATCGATGAAGCGGCCGGTGAGCAGCAGCTCGGAGGTGACCGCGGCGCCGACCAGGCGCGGCAGGTGGTAGCTGAGCCCCATGTCGCAGCCGGAGAGGCCGATGCGGACGAAGGCGGCGTTCATCCGCGCCGACGGCGTGGCTATGCGGATGTCGGTGGCGGCGACCAGCGCGAAGCCGCCGCCGCAGGCGGCGCCATTAACCATGGCGACAATGGGCTGCGGACAGCGCCGCATGCGCCGCACGATCTCGCTGGCGTGGCGGGCGCCGGCAAACGCAGCCTGTGGGCCGCCGGCGACGAGGCTCTCCGGGCTCATTCCGGAATCCTTGACGTCCCATCCGGCACAGAACGCCCGTCCGGCGCCGCGCAGGGCAACGATGCGTACCGAATCGTCGTTTAGCAGCCCGCCGAAATAGTCGAGCAGTTCGTCCATCATCCGGCGGTTGAGCGCGTTCAGCGCGGCCGGGCGATTGAGGGTCAGCCAATCGACGGCGCCCTGCTTTTCGATTGCCAGCGTTTCGTAGTTCATCGCATGCCTTTCTGTTGGTGGACGCGCGGGCCCGCTCAGATCGGCGGGTGCATTTGCACTTCGGGATACAGCGCGTAGCCCTTGCCGACGCCGTATTCCATGATGCCGTAACCGACTTCGTCGCCGTCGCGTACTTCGATCACGTGGTCGCAGAGCGTGCGGGCGATTTTGCGGTGCGCCGGATCGGTGAGATTCCAGACGTCATGCGCGGTGTGGAGCTTGCCCTTGTCGTCGCCCTGAAACCAGCCGTCGAGCCCGCCGTAGAGGCCGGCCTTGAGGAAGTAGCGGGCGGGCAGGGTGCGGATCTGCAAGGTACGCTCCGAACCGTCGGCAAAGCGCACGTCGAACTCCGCCGCGCGCACTGTCTGGCCGAGCGGGTCATCCGCCCAATGGATGCGGTGGCCTACGGCGACCAGCTTGCGCGCGGGATCGGGGCGCGTGTCGTTGCCAAACACTTCCTCACCCGAGATATAGATCGGGTCGCCCGGCGCGCGCTCCTTGAAAAACACATGGAGGCCGCGCCCGCTGGGAAACTGCGCGGTGGTCCAGGCGTAGAGGAAGGGCGGGTAGAAGGTCAGCGGCGGATGGCTTTCATCGCTGCGCATTTCGGCGCGCACGCCCCACGAGTGGTCGCGCTGCCCGGGCCACGGCTCGGCATCGAGTTCGTAGCGCTTGCCCGCCACGTCGAGCCAACCGCGGTAGCGGCCGAGCTGCTGCGCACGCATCATGTCTTCGGTGACGCGGCCGTTGCGGCGGCGAAAGTGCGGCTCTTCCTCGTGGGCGTTGAGTGTCGAAAAGAATTCGAGATCGAAGCTGATGCCGGAGTCGTTGGGCGCCAGCGTCAGGCGGTGGCGGCGGAGGCCTTCGACGACCTTGATCTGCAACGGGCCGACCGCGGTGTCGAGCGGGTTGGGGCGCAGCCGGCGCGAAGCGCGGAAGTTGTACTGCGTGGTGCCGACGGTGACGCCGGCGAAGGCGTCCATCACGTTGCGGTTCGGGTGGTAGCCGAGGCCGATGTCGAAGATGACCTCTCCGCTGGTCGGGTGGCCGGTGTACCAGAGGCGTTCCATCCATGCCGGATCGCTGGTGCCGACATGGTCGAAGGTGGTGGGCAGTTGATGGCCGAGCAGGTCGTCCTGGGGGGTGAGCATGGTTTTTCCTATTCCGATCCGCTGGAGATTTCGGCGAACATGGGTTTGGCCGAGGTGGACAGCTCCCACTTGAGCTGCCGCTGCATGTAGCGGCGCAGCGCCTCGTCGATGGCCGCGGCACGCTGCGGGGCGAGCGTCGAGCGCTGGTCGTCGATCCAGTCGAGCAGCGCACAGACGCGGCGGTCGTTGTCGTCGCGGCACGCTTCCAGCGCACGCATGTCGATGCCGTCCGCTGAGCCGGCTTCGGGCAGCAGCGACGCTTCGACGCCCAAGTCTTGTAGCATCATCGCCAGTTCCCGCTGCGCCGCCAGTTGTTCGCCGACGAAGGCGGGCGACCAGTCGGCGCGTAGGCGCAGGCTGTTGAGCATGTAGATCAGCCCGTAGGCCTGGCCGCGGGCGAACTCGCCGTCGACGTGGGGAATCACTTCGTTGCGCAGGGTGGCGATCATGCCGTCGATCAGCCGGGGAAGGGAGTTGTTCATCCGGGAGCCTTTTGTTGAACCACGGGGGGCACGGGGAACACAGGGAAACCGTGGCGCGGCCGACGATCTTTCGTGCTCGACGACCGGGCAACGTACCCTGGCTTTGCGCACATGGGTCTTTCCCCGTGTTCCCCGTGGTTGATCGCTTTACTCACGGCAGCATCTTCTCGATCTGGCGCAGTACCGGCGCGATCTGGGTGCCCATCGCAGGCATCCGCATGTCGTTGAAACGGCCGTCCTCGAAGCAGCGCACGGCGGCGATATGGGTCAGCGCCAGCTTGACCAGCGCGAATACCCGATAAAAATGCAGCGACTGCTCGTTAACTGCAATGCCGCTCTCGCGCTGGTACTGGGCGATGAATTCGTCGCGCGACACCAGCCGGCAGATCAGTCCGGAGCCCATCGCATATTGTGGCAGGAAGGCCCAGCCGAGGTCTTCGTGCGGGTCGCCCGGATGTACCAGCTCCCAGTCGAGGATGGCCGTGATGCGGCCGTCCTGTTCGAGAAAATTGCCCAGCCGGTAGTCGCCATGCACCAGGCTCACCCGCGGCGCTTGCGGCAGGTTGCGGCGCAGCCAGCGCAGCGCCCGGTGCAGCATCGGATAGGGGCGCAGCGCCCAGCGTTCGCGGGCCTGCTCCCAGAAGTCGAGCTGGATCTTCGCCGCGTTGCCCGCCGTCACCGTGTCGTCGAATCCCTGGCCGTGCCATTCCTGGCGGTGCAATGCGGCCAGCGCTGAGACGAACTGTGCGCCGATCCGGCGCCGGTAGCCGTCCTCGAACCCGGAGCCTTCGCCCGTACCCCAGGGTACCGGCGCCGTGCCTGCCACCCGCTCGCTGACGAAAAACGGTGCGCCGAGAATCGCCGCATCGTCGCTCCACCAGTAGGCTCGGGGCGCCGGTACGGCGCTGCCTTCGAGCACCTTCAGCGCGGCGAACTGGGGTTGCGCGCTGTAGGGCGCGAACAGTCCGTAGGGCGGGCCGAGGCGCAGAATCAGGCCGTGTTCCTCGGCGCCTTCCTCACAGGCGGTGAACCCGAAGGTGATCCAGGAAAAGCCGACCGCATAGCGGGTGAAGGGGCCGAGGGTCCAGGCGCGGCCGGTCTGGGTTTGCAGATAGGCGGCCAGACGCAGGCGCAGTCGGCTGTCATCCTGGAGGTTTGAGCCGGCTTGCGGCGACTCGGGATTTAATCTGGTCATCGATCGATAAAGTTCGGTCAGCTCATGGGGCGGCGGCGAGGCAATGATAAGCGCCGGGGTATCGCCGTCGCCACTCCTTAAGGGGTGGCGGGGGAGTGTAGAGGCGAGCGTCGGAGAGTGCAAAATCGGCGGATTCGGACGGCGGGTGACATACCGTCTCGCGACGGCTTGCGGATTCCGGAAATGCCGATCGGGCGGTATAGTCGTTGCGCCCGGTCGTTGAACCTTCGTGATCTATGCTATCTAACGGAGGGAAGACGGTCGACTTTGAGGAGGATCGTGCATGGCCTGTTGCGCATTCGGACTGTTGCTGGTTTGCCAGGTGTTCGCGGCTTGGCGGCGCGTCAGGTGCTGGCTGGGGATGCCGGCGCGCGCCTACGCCCGGGCGGAAAATGCGGCGGAGGTCCTGCGCAGCCGGATGATCGCGTTGCTGCGCCGTCCTTGGATTCGTGCCGGCCTTGTGCTGCTGCTCAGCGCCGAATTGTCCTTTGCCGGCAACCTGCTCTACGAACATCGCGACCATCTGTTGCAAGGGGCGACGACGGTCGGCTCCCTGCTGGGCGTTCCACCGGCGGAAGTCTGCACAACGCCGGCTGAGGATCCCTCCAATCCTTCCAGGATTTACCGCTGAACGCCTCCCGCTGGGGGCGTAGCCAGTTATCGCAAGCGCGAGGTTGAGGCGAAGGGTAGGGTGCTGCCTCAGCGTTCCAATTCCTGTTCGCACACAAACGCCGGCGACGGTGCGCGCGATTCTGCGCGCGACGCCAAGGCGCACCTACGGAGGAAATCCTGTGGCCAATGTTCAAGGCACCTATCTGAATCGCCCGCTCGAACTGTTCAGCGGATCGAAAGGCCCGTTGACCGCCTCGCGTCATCGCCGTACAGCGATGCTTTACGGCATGCTTTGCCTGCTCGCGGTGCTCCCCATCCTGCTCGGGAAATCGCCGGCCTGGCAGGCTGCGGGCCTTGGTCTGTTCATGCCGGGCAGTGGCTTCCTCGCCGTCGGCGGTTGGTGGATGGTGTTGTTCCCGGTCACTGTCTTCATCTTCTGGATTTCGGTCATCGCCTGGTTCTGGGCCGGAATGGTGGTCGCGCCGCTGACGGTCTGGCTTGGCACCGCTGTGTTGGCCGGCTTGCTGGCTGGCGATGCGGTTTGGGTGCCGGCCTACTACTTGGCCCCCGCAGCGGCGGCGGCGACATTTTTCTACGGCCAATATCGCAATGCGAAACGGCATGCCAAGGATGCCGAGCACTTCAAGCTGCGCCAGACCTTTTACGCCGACTCGCTGGCCGAGGTCAACCAACGCGCTGCGGTGGAGCCGATCGCTGGCGAGCGCGAGCTGACGCCGGACCAACTCAAGGCCGCGCGCTTCATTCTCGATCTGGCCTTGCAACCGGTCGGCGAGTACAAGGGTTACACCATCATCGATCAGTTCCAGCCGGCAGCTCTGCGCTACCAGATCAACCACCTCGGCTTCGCCCTCGGCATGCTACAGGGACACTATGCGCCGAGCTTCCAGGGCTATCTGCGCCAGGCAGGACGCAATGTGGTCGACACCTACCTGGTCAAGCGGGTGTGGGACTACTGGGTGCTCGAATCGATGTGGGGGCACTTCAACTTCAGCAATTTCGATCCTGCGCGCAAGGACAACATCATGCTGACCGGCTGGTACGGCATGCACGTCGGCTCCTACATGCTCAATTCGGGCGATCGCTACTACGCCGAGCCCGGTGCGCTGACCTTCAAGCTCAACGAGCGCACGGCCTATACCCACGATTTCCACAGCGTCGTGCAGTCGGTGGTGGACAACTTCAAGCGCTCCGACTTCTGTCTTTATCCCTGCGAGCCGAACTGGGTCTATCCGATCTGCAACATGTACGGCATGAACGCGCTGGTGGTCCACGATGCGCTCTACAAGACCAAGCACGCGGAACAGGCGCTGCCCGAGTGGATGCACATGCTGGAGACCGAGTTCATCGATCCCAAGGGTTCGATCGTCGGCCTGCGTTCCTACTGGACCGGCATCGAGATGCCCTTCTACACCGGCGAGGCGGGCTTCGCCTTCTTCGCCAACGTATTCTCGCCCGACTTCGCCCGCCGCCTCTGGGCCATCGGACGCAAGGAACTGGCTTTCTGCCTGGCGCCGGACAAGGACGGCAACACGCGGCTGACCCTGCCTAAAGAGTTGCTCAGTTTCATCGATACCATCGATGCCGGCAACTACCGTCCGGGAATGCTCTTTGCCTACGCCGCGGTGCTGATCTGCGCACGCGAGTTCGGCGATACCGAACTGGCCGAGGCCGCCCTGCGTTCGATGGAACAGGATTGCGGTCCGGAAATGGAAAACGGCGGTGCGCTGCGTTACACCAAGGGCTCGACGCTGGCCAACCTGTGGGCGGCCGAGGGCACGCTGATGGGCACGGGCGACTTCCGCAACTCCTTCGTCAAGGGACCGCCGGAGTCGGTATTCAAGGGACCGTTCCTGAACGCCGCGAGTTATCCCGAGGTGCTTGTCGCCAAGGCGTTCAGCCGTGGCGACGATCTCGATCTGGTGCTCTATGCGGGCGTCACCGATGGCCCGCAGAGCATCGGCATAGAGCGTCTGGTGCCGGGCGCCGGCTATGAAATCCGCGGCAGCAACGAGCGCAGCTTCCAGGCCGACGACAAAGGCTGCGCCACCCTCAGCGTGGACCTTCGCGGCCGTACGCCGCTGCATATCCTGCCGCGGGCTTAAGCCGAGCACGACGGCGTTTGTACGTCCCCGTCGTGCCAAGACGGCGGAATTTTATTTGGGAGAAGTAACGTGGTGAGTGTGTTGAGCATGGAACTGAAGCGCGTCTTCGATCAGCAGAAGGCGCACCAGTGGACTGTCAAGGCAACGAATGCCGCGCAGCGCAAGCTGAAGCTGCAAAAGCTCAAGGACGCCATATTGGCCAATGCCGATGCCGTCAAGCAGGCGCTGTTCAGCGACCTGCGCAAGCCGGCCGCCGAGGCGGAATCGGAGGTGGCCGGCGTGATCGGCGACATCGACGACGCTCTGGCGAATCTCGAATGCTGGATGAAGCCCGTCGAGATCGAACCTTCGCCCCATCTCCAGGGCACCCGCGCCATCATGCGCTACGAGCCGCGCGGCGTCTGCCTACTGTTTTCGGCGTGGAACTTCCCCTTCCTGCTGATGTTCCAGCCCGTGGTGCCGATCGTCGCCGCCGGCAACTGCTTCATCGCCAAGCCCAACGAGATGGCGCCGGCTACCAGCGCCATCTCGGCGAAGATACTGCGCGATGTGTTCGACGAGCGCGAAGGAGCCGTCTTCGAAGGTGGCGTCGAACTGGCCAACGCGCTGCTCGAACTGCCCTTCGATCATGTCTTCTTCACCGGCAGTCCCAAGGTCGGCCGCACCGTCATGGCGGCGGCGGCAAAGCACTTGGCTTCGGTCACCCTCGAACTCGGCGGCAAGTGCCCGGCCGTCGTTGATCGAGCGAGCGATCTGCCGCTGGCCGCTGCCACCATCGCCGCCGGGCGCTGCTTCAACTCCGGCCAGGTCTGCCTTTGCCCCGACGTGGCCTGGGTGCGCGAGGATCTGGCGGACGAATTCGTCAAGCAAGCCCGCGCCTTCATCGAAGGCACGTATTACGCCGACGGCAAGATCAACAAACAGGCTTTCGCCCGCATCATCGACAAGCGCAACTTCGAGCGGGTCAAAGGTTATATCGACGACGCCGTCAGTCGCGGAGCGAAGATCGCGTTCGGCGGCAGGACCGAGGCCGAGGATCTGACCATCCATCCGACGGTTCTGACCGGCGTGCCCCTCGACGCAACGATCATGAAGGAGGAGGTCTTCGGCCCGCTGCTGACGGTGATGACCTATAAGGACATTTCCGATATCGCCGCCTTCATGCGCCGCGGCGGCAAGCCGCTGGCCATGTACATTTTCAGCAAGGACCAAACCTTCATCGACACGCTGATGCTCGAAACCTCGTCGGGCGGTGTCACCGTCAACGGCTGGGCGGCCCACTGGTTCGAACCGCGACTGCCCTTCGGCGGCGTGAACGAAAGCGGCATCGGCCGCTATCACGGCATCCACGGCTTCAAGGAACTGTCGCACGAACGCGCCATGCTGGCGGTGCCGGCGGCGGCCTGACTGCGTACGCCGAATCGATCATTTATCCAGAAAGTCAATCGAAGGAGCAACACAATGGGTCCCAACATCGGCAAGCTGCTCGGCGCCGACGAGCGTCTTCATCACCAGATCACCGACACCTTTGCCACCGTCAGCGAATCCGACCTGGCCTGGACGGAGAAAATCTGGGTCACGATTCCGCGCAAGGACGGTTCGCTGCAGATCGACTTCGGCCTCGGCCGCTATCACAATCGCGATGTCATGGACGGCTTTGCGGGCATTTCGCGCGGCAACGAGCAATGGACGTTGCGCGCGAGTCGCGAATTGTCGCCGGATGTCGAGAGCACCATCGTCGGTCCGCTGACCTACGAGGTGATCGAGCCGATGAAGAAGGTCCGCTTCGCGCTCGGCAAGAACGAGATCCTGCCGCTGATGTTCGATGTCACCTTTGAAGCGGTCATGGTGCCCTTCCTCGAAGACCGCCACCTGCAACGCGACGAGAACGGCCTGCGCATCGTCTCGGACATCATTCGCTACCACCAGGCCGGCAAGATCAGCGGCTGGATCGAGATCGACGGCAAGCGCGAGACGATCAAGACCGAGGATTGGTACGCCTTCCGCGATCACTCCTGGGGCGTGCGCCTCGACGTCGGCGCCCATGTCACCGATCTGCGACCGAGCCGTGCCTGGGGTGAAAGCGCCTTCGGCCAGGGCGGTTTCCTGCTGCACTGGTGCCCGATGGTGCTGACACGTCCGGATGGCAGCACCTACGCCTATCAGTACTACCTGCAAACGTCGCGCGACAAGCCGATCTATTTCTCCGGCTACCTCAACCATGCCGACGGCAGCCAGGATCGCGTCGGTCGCGTGCGGCCGATGCTCAGCTACGATCCGCTGACGCGGCGTCCCATTGGCGGCAAGATCCACTACGACATGCTGTCCGGCGAAGACCGCACAGTCGATGTCGAAGTCGTCGGCGACAGCGGCTTCCATCTTGGCCCGGCGCTTTATCTCGGCTTCGACGGCAAGAAGCACGGCAATTACCGCGGCAAGCTCAATGTCGAAGGCGAGAAGATTGCCAACACCCGCGACGAAGCCACGCTGCCGCGCATCCACCAGGTACGCGACAACATCATCCGCGTTCGGGAAGGGGATGCCGTCGGCTACGGCATCATCGAGACGATCCTCGTCGGTGCATGGAAGGAATACGGCCTGAACGACGAAGTTTCCTATATCTGACGGGGTTGCACGTATGTCCCGCGATCTGCGACAACTCGAGGAAGGCCTGCGCGCCTACCTCACCGACGGCCAGGCGGTCACCGGCGTGAAGGCCCTGTCCACCGGCCATTCGAACGAGACCTATCTGGTCGAAGGCCTCAACCGCATCCTGCGCATGCCGCCCTCGGAGGAGGGCCTGCTGCCGCCCTACGACATGGCCCGCGAGTACGGCGCCATCACCGCGGTCGGCAGCTGGGAAGATCCACCGCCGGTGCCGAAGGCCTATGAGCTATGCCTCGATGCGGCGGTGATCGGCGACCCCTTCTTCCTCATGGAACGGCGCTACGGCGAGGCCTACGAATACGCCGAGCCCGAATGGTTCGCGAAGGCATCGCCCGAGGCGCGCAGCGGTATGTGCGCCCAGTGGGTCGCCGCCGTCGCCGCGGTGCATCGCATGCCGGCCGCCCTGATGCCCGGTCCGCGCACCTCGGTGGTCGAGCAGGCGGCCCACTGGTACGACGTAGCCCAGAACGCCGAATCGTCTCAGATGCTGATCGATGTGATCGACGATCTGGTGCGCAATCCGCCACGGGCATCGGGCCCCGAGTCGCCGGTGCATGGCGATCCCAAGGTCGGAAACTGCCTCTGGAACGAGTGCCAGATGGTGGCGTTGCTGGATTGGGAAATGGCCCACGTCGGTGAGCCGTTGACGGACCTCGGCTATATGGCCTGTTTCTACGACCAGGGCGACCGTGCGCTGGCTTCCGCCGGCTTCTACGCTCCCGGTTGGTGGTCGCGGGAACGGCTGATCGGCGAATGGGAGGCCGCCACCAACCGCACCGCCCACGACATGCGGCGGTACGAGGCCCTGGCGCTGTGCAAGATCTCCGCCATCATTGCCCTCGGCTTTCATCTGCACCGCATCGGCCGTGCCCGCGATCCGCGCTTCGAAGCCTGGGGAAAGGTACTGCCCGGCTTTATCGAACTGACGCTCGAACGCGCGGCGGCTTGAACCGGCTTGAGATGGCGCAGGCATGCCTGAACCGGCGATTCGCAGCGCATGCGCCTGCGGGTCGCCGTTCGGGAGGGGAAAGCTTGTCCGTTGGTTTGCCTGGTCGACTTTCCCGCCGCGCGGCCCCAATCGGCGTTCCGTCCGAAGCGGATCAGATGCCGATCTTGCGCGCCGCCAGATCCTTCATGATTTCTTCCGAGCCACCGCCGATCATCATCACCTTCACCTCGCGGTAGATCCGCTCGCTGCGGGTGCCGCGCATGAAACCCATGCCGCCAAGTATCTGTACTGCCTGGTCGGCGCAGAACTGCATCGCCTGGGTCGACAGTACCTTGGCCATGCAGATGCGGGCCACGAGGTGTTCCGTGTTGCCGCGGCCGTGCTCGATGCAATAGGCCAGGTCGTAAACCAGGGAACGTGCGGCATCCACGCGCAGCATCATGTCCATCAGCTTGTGGCGGATCACCTGTCGCTCCGCCAACGGATGGCCGAACGTCTTGCGCTGCTGCGCCCATGCCAGCGCTTCCTCGAGGCAGACCTGGGCGAAGCCGTAAGCGAGGGCGGAGAGAAAAAGCCGCTCGCTGTTGAAGTTGTGCATCAGCGTCTTGAAGCCCCGGTTTTCGGTACCGACCAGATTGGTCGCCGGCACGCGGCAATGATCGAAATGCAGATGGGCGGTGTCGGAACACCACCAACCCATTTTTTTAAGCTCCGTCCGCGTCAGCCCCGGGGTGTCGCCGTCGATCATCAGCACCGATATTCCTCCGGCGCCCTTGACGGCGGGATCGGTACGCACGGCGACAGTGAGATAGTCGGCGCGCATACCGGAAGTGATGAAGGTCTTCTCGCCGCTGACCACGTAATGGTCGCCGTCGCGTATCGCGGTCGTACAAAGGCTGGCCACGTCGGAGCCGCCCGACGGTTCGGTCACCGCCAGCGCGGCGATTTTTTCTCCGGCGATCACGGACGGGATGATGTGCCGCTTCAGCGTCTCGCTGCCCGCGGCGATCAGCGGCGGCAGCGCGATGGTATGAGAGTTGATGGACGCCTGGATACCGCCGCTGCCGGTGCGGGCGAATTCCTCGGCAAGGATGATCTGGTAGAAGATGTCCGCCGGTGTGCCGCCGTATTTTTCGGGATATCCCAGGCCCAAAATTCCCAGTGCAGCGGCCTTGCGGTAAAGATCGCGCGGAAAAGTTCCCGCTTCGTCCCAGTCGTTGATGTGGGGACTGATCTCACTGGCGACGAATCCGCGCAGCGTGTCGCGGAATTGTGTGTGCTCGGGAGAGAAGTAATGGGGCAGGGGAGGCGCATCGAACATGGTGGAAGTCCTGGAATCCGTATGGGTTGAAACCAGCATACCGCCGACGCGTGAGAGGGTCTTTCATGAACTGGCTATCGCTTTTGATGACCAGTTTGTGAAAGACGGCGGGCAGCTGTTGGCGGTAACGTGACGCCGGCGACTCGCATCGAGGGTTTTTTTCGGGGAGGGGCGAATGATTGGTTTGGCAGAATGGTTGTACAGACGGGCGGCGCGAGGCCCGGGCCGTCCGGCGCTGACGTGCGATGGCGTGACCTGGTCGTACGGCGAACTCCAGCAGCGCATCGAGCGCTTGTCTGCGGTCCTTGCGCAACGCGGCATCCGGCCCGGGGACCGCGTCGGCTATCTCGGTTTCAACCATCCGCTGTTCCTCGTTGCCCTCTTCGCCACAGCACGGCTGGGAGCAATCTTTGTTCCGTTGAACTTCCGCCTCAGCGGGCCGGAGATCGAATTCGCCGTCAACGATGCGGGCGTACATACGCTTCTGGTCGGCAGCGAACACACGGACAGCGTACGGGCAATCCGGCCGAAGCTTTGCTGCCAGGAGTATCTGGGCGCAGGACAGGCCGCCGCAGGCTGGGAATCGGTCGAGGATTTGATGGCAACGGCCGGGCCGCAGGCCGCCGCCACCGTGGATCCCGAATCGGTCGCCACAATCATCTACACCTCGGGCACCACCGGCAACCCCAAGGGCGCGATGTTGAGCCACGCGAACTTCTGGGCGAACAACATGAATGCCCATCTGGTGTTCGATTGCGTATCGACCGATGTCGCGCTCAACAACGCGCCGCTTTTTCACGTCGGCGGCTTGTGCGTGATCACCCTGCCGATCCTGGCGGCCGGCGGCCACCTGGTGTTGCAGAAGGCCTTCGATCCGTTGGAGCAGATGCGCGCCATTGAGCATTACCGGGTCAGTGTCGGCTTCGCTGTGCCGGCCATGCTGCTGTTCATGAGCCAGCACGCGGCGTTTCCGTCTGCGGACCTTTCCAGCCTGCGATTGATCGCTGTCGGCGGTGCGCCGATGCCCGAACCGCTACTGCGGCTCTATGCCGGGCGCGGCATTCCCGTACATCAGGGCTACGGCATGACCGAGACGACGACGATGATCGCCTTCCTCGATCCGGCCCGCTCGCTGGACAAGCTCGGCTCATGCGGCAACGGGCCGATCCTGACCGAATTCATGCTCAAGGACTACTCGGGAGCGCCGATCCTGGTCCCCCATGTCAAGGGCGAGGTCTGCGTCCGCGGTGCCAACGTGATGAAGGGCTACTGGAACCGGCCCGAAGCCACCGCGGCGGTGTTTGACGCCGACGGCTGGTTCCATACCGGCGACGTCGGCTATGTAGACGCCGAGGGCTACCTGTTCCTCTGCGACCGCTTGAAGGACATGGTGATCAGCGGCGGCGAGAACGTCTATCCGGCCGAAGTGGAAAGCGCGCTGTTCGGCCATCCGGCGATTGCCGAGATCGCCGTCATTGGCGCTCCCGACGAGCGCTGGGGTGAGCGGGTGGTGGCCGTCGCCGCCCTGAAGCCCGGTGCCAGCATCACTCTGGAAGAGTTGCGGGCCTATGGCGCCGAGCGGCTGGCGCGCTACAAACTGCCGCAGGAACTGCGGTTGGTAGACGCGCTGCCGCGCAACCCGACCGGCAAAGTGCTGAAGAACCGCTTGCGTGAAGGGGCGGAGCGCTAATCACGAATTTCCGCTGCCGGGGTGACAAACGCATCACGGCCGCAGCAGTTTCGGTGACCAGGGCGAAACAGGAATTCACGGTTGCCGGGTTCGGCAGCCGATAACGCGGCAGACGACGAGGAGAATGCAACATGGCATACGGTGTAGCAAGTCCCGATTTTCCCAGCGATGGTTGCGCCATCGTCTTCGGTGCATCCGGCGGTCTCGGACAGGCGACCGCCGGCCTGATGGCCGAACGCGGGAGCAATGTGGTGGCCACTTATCATTCGCGCGCCAAGCCGGCGGAGGACGTGGTCGCCGACATCCGCAAGCTGGGCCGCAAGGCGGCCGCAATGCCTTGCGACGTCACCGACCGGGCCTCGATCGCCAAACTGGTGAGCGCGGCGCTGGCCGAATTCGGTCGTATCCATACCGTCGTTTCGGCGGGCGGCCTGGTGTTCGAAACCATGCCGATGCTCGACTTTCCGGGCACCAAAAAGATTCTCGACCTGGCCGTCGAGGCAACCCCTCTGCACCGTCTGGCGCAGTGCGAGGAAGTCGCCGAAGCCATCGCCTTCCTCGCGTCGGCGAAGGCCAGCTACATTTCGGGCCAGCACCTCATGGTCGATGGCGGTCTGTCGGCTTGACGGAGCGCGCATTCCGGCTCGAAGGCCGGGGTGCGCCCGGTGTAGCCGCACTTATTTCGCTTGCGCGAAGGAAAACGCTTTCGGCAATTGCTTGCGTTGTGCCCGCATGTTTTTCAGGATGGCTTCGCGGTGCTCGTCCGAAGCGATGCCGAGCAGGATCAATCCCGCCCCGTAGCCTATCTGGGCGACGAACTCACGATCGTCGAGTTCCTTCTGCACCCACAGATCCAGCGCCCCGGTGAATTGGATTAGCAGCTGCCGGGCCAGCGCATCGTTATCGACTTCCTTCGGCAGGGCCACGGCGCCGCTATCCATTTCGGCCAGCGCGAACTTCCAATATTCCAGCGAGCGGTCCATGTAGGCGGGGCGATACACCGGGTCTTCGACACCGAGCAAAAAGCGGTACAGGGGCCGGTAAAAGTCGGGATCGGAGACGAAAAAACTCGCGCCCCACGCGGCGGCGCGTATGGCGCGCAGGAACGGGGAGCGATGTGCGATGGCTTTCTCCGCGCCACCGGAAATTTCGTCGAGGCAGCGATTGAGCAGCGCATACAGGATGGCGCCCTTCGAGCCAAACAGGTTGTAAGGCGTGGCGGGGCTCAACTTGGCCTTGCCGGCCAGGATCACCATCGAGAAATCGGTGCTTCCCGTCTCTCGTATCAGCGTGGCGGCCGCATTGAGCGTGCGTTGGCGCCGCGCTTCCTTTCGTTCTTCTCTCACCATATGGATTTCCGCGTGTTTCCTGGGCCTGAAGCCTGCCCTGGCGTTGTATTGTTGTTCATCGAGGCAGGATCATAGCGCGGTCAGCGTGGCGCCATGTTCCATGGTTTTCGCGAAGCGCCGGATCGACCTTGTAAAAAGTTATACTCAAATATAAATATATAAATTTATATCCAAATATAATCGAAGAAAAATAGCGGATCGAAATCCGGCCCACTCGGTTCGTGCCCCGGCGTGCGGATCGTACGGTCGAAAAACGGAATTGAGGAGGAAGCATGGGATTTCTCGATGTCGAAGCCGATTGCTCCGACTGTCTGCACGGGCTGATCGAAAACAGCGGCGCGCGTCCGCAGAGTGCGGCGCTGTTCGGCTTCCTCGCCGGAATCGGTGCGTAGCATGGGCAACCTGAACCGCCTCCCCGGATGTAACTCGCTGCCCGGCCTGGGTCGCAGCGCCCAGCGCGTGATGGTGATGACCGACGACCGCATCTTTTATTGCGGCCTGCTCGGACTCCGTTCGATGTCGCTGCTCGGCTCAGTTACCGTCTACGTTTCCTTCGACGGGCCGCTTTCCGTTTGTTTTGACGACGGCCGCACCCTCGTCGGCACGTGCGCGGCGGTCGCGCCCTATGTCCCCCATCGCATCGTGTCGTCGGACCCCTGCATCGGCATCCTCAACCTGGAACCCGAACTGATCGATATCGCGGCGCTGCCGTGGCTGGGGGACGGGCCCGACGCGGCAGAGGCACTGGAGCATCTCGCGATGCGCATCAGGGCGCTCTATGCCCGGCTGGCGGCTGGTGAGGCGGGCGATATCCTGCTCGATCTGGATATCGACACGCCGCTCTTCGGCGCGTCCATCCCGCGCCGCCGCCTCGATCCGCGCATTGCCGCCGTGGTCGAGCGAATCCGCGAGGATCCGACCACCCACTTCCATGCAGAGCGTTGCGCCGACGATAGCGCCCTGTCTTTTTCCCGCTTCCTGCATTTGTTTCGCAGCGAGACCGGGGTGCCGTTCCGGCGCTTCAAGGCATGGAAACGCGCGCGCACCATGTTGCGCTATGTGAATCAGGAAGCGAATCTGACCGAGATTGCGCTGAAGATCGGCTATCCGGGCGGTTCCCATTTCAGCAATACGATCCGCCACGTCTTCGGCTTGAAGCCCCGGGACATGTTTGCCGGGGCGCGGCGGCTGCGGCTGGTGACCGGATTCGACGCCCGCTAGCTGGGCCGCGATTGCCGCGGCGGCGGCAATCGCGCGTATCTCCGCTCAGCGCGCCGTATACCCGCCGTCAACGCAGACCGCCGCCCCGTTCATGAAGGACGCCTCGTCCGACAGCAGCCATTTGGCGGCATAGCCGATGTCTTCCGGCTCGCCGAGGCGGCCGACGGTGTGGCGGGCCAGGGTGGTATCGAAGAAGTCTTTCATTTCAGGGTTCACCAGCAGGTCGTTGACCATGGCCGTCTTGATCACGCCGGGCAGCACCGCATTGACGCGGACCTTGGTCACCGCTGCGTCGCAGGCGGCACCGCGGGTGATACCGACGACGCCGTGCTTCGAGGCGATGTATTCCACCGAGTTCGGATTGCCCACCAGGCCGTTGGCCGATGCGGTATTGACGATGGCGCCGCCGCCGCTCTTGCTCATCGCCAGAGTCTCGTACTTCATGCAGAAGAAGACACCCTTGAGGTTGATGTCGAGCACCCTGTCCCATTCGCCTTCGCTCAATTCATCCACCCGCTTGCCGTGCATCGGCACTCCCGCGTTGTTGAAGGCGCCATCGAGGCGGCCGAAGCTCTTGACGGCGAAGTCCACCATGGCGATGACATCGGCTTCCTTCGAAACATCCACCTGCATCGCCTTGGCGGTGCCGCCGGCCTTCCCGACCAGGGCCGCAGTCTCCTGCACTGCGGCCTCGTTGTAGTCCGTCGCCAGAACCTTGGCCCCGGCCCTGGCGAAGATGATCGATGCGGCGCGGCCGATGCCGGAACCTGCACCGGTGACGATGATGACTTTATCCTTGAGCATGCGTGTTTCTCCTCGGTGAATGAATGCGTGTGAATTTCCTGGGTTGCATCTGTACTACCTGACCAGCCAGACGTGATAGGTGCCGTCGAAGAGCCGTGCCGTGCCGCCGGGTTCGAGCAACATCACGCGCTGGAACGGGATGCCGTCGGCTTCGATCGTTCCCGTCCAGTACCAGCCGGGGAGCGGTACGGGGAGGGCCGGAACACGACGGCCCTCCTCCGTTCCCCGGTGGGCCGTGACCGCCAGCAGTTCCTTGACGGTCGGCAACCTCCAATCCGAATGGCCGCACAGCTTCAGCGCGTTGACCGCGGCGATGTAGGCGCCGGTATTGCACGATCCTTCCGCCATCCGCGTGCGGTCGCAGCGACCGCTGGTTCGATCCCGATAACCGCGGATCACGCCCTGTGCTTCCCATTCCGCGAGGTAGGGGGTGAAGCTCCACTGGCGGTCGCGCAGTTCCCGATCGTCGGTCTTGATCTCCCAGGTCAGGCCACTGCGATTGTCGCGGGTACATGCCCACTGGCCGGGACGCGAGCCCGGTCGCAACGGCCCGTTTGCGGCCATTTCATTGCCGTCCGCGTCGATCCGAGTGAACGCCGGCAGTGGTGCGGCGCCCGCGCTAGCGGCCGTCACGAATCCCGTTGCGGCAATGGCCGCCCAGCGGACAAGCAGGAAGCGCCTCACGCTTCACCCCTTTTTCTTCGTCGCCGCCTTCGCCCCGTGCGGATCGATGCAGATCAGTTCGGGAACGAAGCCTTCCAGCGATGCCGCCGGCAATGGGTTGTTGCTGGAGCAGGCCCAGCCTTGCTTGGTGAAACTGAAGTCCCGCGTGTAGGAGCCCTTGAGCGGCAGCGGGTAGGCGACGAAGCGCTCTTCTTTCGGCAGGAAGCGCCAGACGACGTCCAGTGCGGTGTCGTTGACCCATACCTCCTGGGTCAACGGGTTGACCGCCAGGGCATAGGGCGCCGGAATCTCGTTGGGCGCGAAGGTCGGCAGTGGATAGAGCTTGGACTGCCCGCTCTGCGGATCGAAGCGCGCAATCGCACCGTCGGCGAAGCCGGCGATCCAGAGTGCACCGCTGGCGTCGAAACGCTGCCGGCGCGGCGCATGCACCGGAGAGTCGATCTCCCTGATCTCGAAGGTCTTGGGATCGACGCGGCCGATGGTGTCGTTGCCGAAATGTGCGTACCAGATGCTGCCGTCCTTGGGGTTGATGTCGATCCCGTACGGCAGCGGGGCGACGAACAACCCGGCGTTCCGGGTCTGCGCCGGAAGATCGATGACCTTCATTTCCTTCGTGGCAGGATCGAAGCGACCGATCTGGTTGCTGGCGAAGAGGGTGAACCAGACGATGCCGTCGGCGGCGATGCGCACGGTGTGAGGATAGAGGGTGCCTTTTCCGGTATCGAAATGTTTGAAGGTCTTCGCTGTCGGGTCGTACTCCACCAGCGTGCTGCCGATTGCATCGGTGAGATAGAGCTTCCCGTTCTCGGCCTCGGCCAGACTGTGCGGTCCGTGCGGCAGGGTCAGGCCGAAAGGCGGCGTCAGCCCCGCCTTGGCGAATCCCCCGCCCGGCGGCATGCCGTCGTCGGGTTCCTTGGCGAACGTCATCTTGTCGCTGACGAGATCGAGTTCGAAGACGCCGCCGGCGAACAGGTCGGAGATATATACCTTGCCGGTCCGGGCGCTCACTTCGGCGTCGTGGGGCACCGACGAACCGTTCAGCGCCCACTGGTAGAGCTTGCTCGCACCGACCAGCGGGTCGTAGGGAATCTGCGGACGCGAGGTCAGCGGCGTGTCGTCGAAGGCGCGGGAGAGCAGATGGGCGCGGCGATCGATCATTGCCGGGTCCTGGCTGCCGACGTAGCCATGCATGCGCTGCACCGTCGGCATCCATCCCTCGGGCGGGCGCGGGGTGCGGGTGAAAGCGCCGCCGAGGGAATGGCAGCTCAGGCAGTCGCGGGTGAAATTGCGCCGCGAGAACGGCGAGGATTCATCGCTTTCGAACTGGATGCGGGAAAAACGCGAAAGCGCCGGGTGGTCGTCCGAGAGCCGCTGCGGGTCGGTGATCTGCGCCAGGCGGATGGTCACCGGCTGGCCGCTTTTCATCGGCTGGACAGCGTCCTCGTAGAAGCGTTTGCGCACCCGCAGGGCAAGCTTTCCGCGCATCCCGGTATCCAGCGAGAAACTGCCGTCGGCACCGCTCCATACCGACTCCGTGCGGCCCTTGCCATTGGCCAGCGAGACGATGGCGCCGGCAACGGGGGCGCCGCGGGTATCGACCACCTTGCCGTGGAGCCCGGCGGCTTGCAACCCGGTGGCCGGCAGGCTGGTCGCCAGCAGTACGCCGAGCGCCGCGGCAATCCGGCCGGCACGATTTTGTTTCAGCTTCATGGTCCAGCTCTCCTCGTCGTCATTGCTGCCCTGCGGTTTGCCATCGGGGCGCGTTTTTAAGCCCGTGCGTAATACTCCAGATGGCATTGCCGCAACTGGAACTTCTGAATCTTTCCGGTGGATGTCACCGGCAGCGCCTCCAGCCGGATAAATCCCTTGGGCAGCTCGAAACCGCCAAGGTGCTGCCGGCAGTGGATCGCCAGATCCTCGTCTGACGGCGGATGTTCGGCATCGACCACAATAAAGGCGGTGATTGCTTCACCCCAGCGGTCGTGGGGCAGGCCGACCACCGCGGCGTTGCGCACGGCAGGATGGCGCAACAGCACCTCTTCCACCTTGAGCGATGGCACGTTTTCGCCGCCGGTCTTGATCATGTCCTTGATGCGATCGAGGAACAGCAACTGGCCGTCTTCGTCCCACGTTCCAAGATCGCCCGAGTGGTGCCAGCCGAAGCGGCGCGACTGGGCCGTCGCATCTGGGTCCCGGTAGTAGCCGAGCATCACGTTCGGTCCGCGGTAGACGATCTCGCCGACCTGACCTGGGCCGAGCAGGGTGCCGTCGTCGGCCATCACGCCGAGTTCGTTGGCCAGTGTCGCAACACCCCAGTAAGCGCCGAACCGCTTCAGCTGCTGGTCGGGACGGAAAATGGTGGCGGCGGTGTACATCTCGGTCTGACCCGAACAGAGGGCGAAGTGCGGGCAGATCGTGTCGATCAGGCGCAGCAGCAGCGTCTTCGACATCGGCGCCATGGCGTAGATGCAGAGCTGGATGCTCGACAGGTCGGTCTGCGGGCGCCGCGGATGGTCGAGCAGCGCGCGATACATCATCGGTAACCCTACCATCAGCGTGATGCGGTGGCGCTCGGTCGCCTCCAGCAGACGTTCCGCGTCGAAGCTGCGCATGACCACCGAGGTCGCGCCGGCCAGCAGCACCGACAGGGTTACGACGTGCTGGCCGACGTGGAACAGCGGCAGATGGCCGCTGGCGACACAGCCATCGGGGCTGACGCCCCATTCGATCAGGTTGCTCATCAGCACGGCATGGATCGATTCGTGGGAGTGCATCACGCCCTTCTGCCGTCCCGTCGTGCCGCTGGTGTACATGATCTGCACCAAGTCGCGGCCGTCGATGTCCACCTCCGGCAGGTTGTCGGGCTGTTCCTCAATGCACTGCTCGAAACTCGCTTCTTGGGCTTGGCTCTCGGCCTCCCCGATGCCGCAGACGGTCATCGTCAGGCCGAACTCCGCGGCCAGCGTGTGCACGCCGTCGCGTGCCAACTGATCGGCATCGGCTACCAGATGGCGTGCGCCGGAGTGGTCGACGATGTAACGGATCGCGTCGGGAGCGAGCGCGGTGTTGATCGGCACCCAGACCAGCCCGGCTTTGTAGATGCCGAACATCGCCGCCAGCATCTGCGTCGAATTGTTGCACAGCATGGCGACGCGCTCGCCTGGCGCCATGCCTTGCGCTGCGAGGGCATGAGCGAACCGGTTCGACATTCGGTCGAGATCGGTGAAGGAGGTGGCCGCGGAACCTTCGATCAACGCTGGGCGATGGCCGAATCGCCGCGCCGCCCGGTGCAGGACGTCGCCGAGGGCGATTCGTCCGATGCGCCGGCGACCGAAGTCGGCATCCCGTCCGGCATCGGCGGTTGGCAGGTCGGTTGGCATTGGGGCGGGCATTGTCGAGTGGGGCGTTGCGGACGGCCGGGTTTCAGCGCTGGCGTCCGGTGACGGGCGCGGGCTTCATTTCTTCGATGCCTCCGCTCCGGCGGCAAGAATCCAGCGCAAGACCGCTTCCGCTTCGGCGACCGATACGTCGGGGTGGCTGATCATCGGCGTGGTGCCCCAGGCGCCCGCGCCGCCGTAGAGCACCTTGAGCCTCAGGCGTTCGACGGTTTCAGGGGTGGCGTTCGGGTAGCGCGTCGCGATCATCGCGTACGAAGGCCCGATGCGTAATTCGTCGCGGGCATGGCAGGTCTTGCAGCCCTGGGCGTGGAAGAAGCGGGTCGCGTCGGCATCGGTCATCGCCACAGGGCGCGACAGCGCCGGGGGCGCGGCGATGGCGAGCAGCGTCGGGAAGAGCAGGGTCGTTAGCAAACGGCGGGTCATGGCGGGCTCCTTGGTCGCATGGCAGGTGTGCGGCGTTCTCAATCGCCGACGTCGATCAGCAGTCCCATCCGCGGCGCGGCGCCGGTGGGTACGTAATTGGCGTAGGTGCCCACCAGCTGGCCGGTTTTTGCGTCGACCGCGATCATTCGCAGATAGGCGCCGTGGCGGGGCAGCGGGTAGACCTTGAAACGGCCGGATTCCGGGTCGAGACGATAGAGCGCTTCGGCGTTGGAGGTGGCCACCCAGAGCGCCTTGCGCGCCGAGTCCCAGGTGACCGCGTAGGGCGCCGCCAGACGGTCGGGCAGGTCGTAGGTGGCGACCAGTTCGCCCTTGTCCATATCGATCTTCGCTACCTGGCCGGTGCCGTTCAGCGCGACCCAGAGGTTGTTGGCGTCGTCGCGCCACATGCGCCGCGGGCCGGTCCCTTCCGGGAAGGGAATCAGTTTTTCCACCTGCTTGCTCTCCGCGTTCATCGAGCCGACCGAACCATTGAGCTGCGAGTACCAGACATGCTTGCGGTCGCGGGAAAGAATCGTCGAATAGATCAGCGTGTTGGTCGGACTCATGCCCTCGATCGGGTTGGCCTCGTGGAAGGTGACGTCGCCGGTTTTGGGGTCCAGCGTGCCCATCTTGTTGGTGCCCGACAGCGTGACCCAGATCCGGCCGGCGGTGTCGCGCTCCAGATGGCCGCGGGTGTCGACCGCCATGTCGTGGACGATCGCGGCGCCGCCGATCCATTCCGAATCGGGCAGGCCGGGCGGACGCAGCGTCCACAGGGTCCATTTCTCGGTCGCCGGGTCGAGGCGGCCGAACTGGGCGTTGTCCACCATCGATACCCAGAGCTTGCCGTCGTCGTCGGGAACGATGGTGTGCGGGCCGGTGGTGTCCTTGAAGTCCACGGGGATCCAGCGCGTGTGGCCGCTGGCGGGGTCGATGCGGACGACTAAGTTGCGCCGCACGTCGGTGCCCCACAGGTAGGGCTTGCCGCCCAGTGACAGCGGCACCATCTCGCGCACCACGCTGTCGGGGGCCAGGGCGAATTCGCGGATCACCGTCCGTTCCGTCACCCCCAGCGGGGCGCCGTAGTCGTAGTCGTCGCGCGGCAGGACGGCGGTGGTGCGGGGGAAGTGCTGCGCCAGGTAGTCGGCCGCGATGTCGCCATGGCGGGCGTTGAACAGGTTGTAGTCGGCATTCTGGGTAGTTGCCCAGTCCACGTTGGCGCGGCCGATGGCGCTCTCCAGCGGGAAGAAGACGTAATGCTTGGCGCGCATGTCCTTGACCACGTCGCGCCAGGCCGAATGGCGCGCGACCTTTCGCCATTCCTCGCGCGCCTTGCGGTCGCGCTGGGGCCCGGCGCTGACCGCCTCGATCTTTTCCGCATACTCCCGCATGCGCGCGAAGGGGAGCTGGTGGCACTGGGAACAACTCAGCACGGTGATGTTCTTCGCCTCGCCGGCGGGCGCATCGGCCAGCCAGGCCGAGGGCGGCACGTCGTCGGCAATGTTGGCGACGGCTTGGAGATAGACCCGGGTTTCGAACCGCCCGGCTGTCTTCGCCGATTTCGCATCGAGCGTTCCTGCGGCCGGGCGCACCTGACGGAACCCCAGCTTGCGTACGCTCAGCGCCGCGCCGGAAAAGTTTTTCAGCGACGGCGCCGACAGGCGGAACGCGCCGTCCGCCGCGGTGAATACGGTGATGGCGGCGGGCCCCGCGGCACCTTTCGGCAGCGTCAAACTGACCATGGCCTGGGACACGGCATCGCCGTCGTCGATAGCGACGACCCGTCCCGAAAGTTCCGCCGCGCGCGTCAGCGACGGGTAGGCAGCGGAAATGATCGGCACCAAGACGATCAGGCGCAGATAGGAGAGAGCCATGAACGCGTCCTTTTCCTCAATTGGGGAAGGTCAGTATGGCGCTTGGCGGCGCCTACGTATTTCGCGAAGTGGCTGAGTCTCCGATTCTTTTGCGGAGGGGAGAACGCGCCACTTTTCCTTGATGCCCGGCGGCAATGAAACCGTCGTCCTACGCCTTGCTCGACGTGTCTTTCGAATTCGCGAAGGTCTCCCGCAGAATGCGCTTGAGTACCTTGCCCAGCGCATTTCTTGGAAACTCGTCGAGAAATTCCACGCCGGCGATCCGCTGGTGCTTCGCCAACCGCTCATTTGCCCAGGCGACGATTTCCTCGTCGCTGTCGTTCGCTGCAGGCTTGCGGGATACGATCGCCAGCGGCGTTTCGCCCCATTTCGGATGCGGCACGCCGATCACCGCAACGTCGGCCACTGCCGGATGCTGGACGATCACCTGTTCGATGTCGCTGGCGAAGACGTTGAAGCCGCCGGAGATGATCATGTCCTTCTTGCGATCGACGATTTTCAGGAAGCCGTCTGCGTCCACCACGCCGATGTCGCCCGAACGGATGAAGGTGCGCCCGATCTCGTCGCGCCAGATCAGCTCGGCCGTCGCCTGCGGGCGGCCGTGGTATTCCTTCATCATTCCGGCGCCGTAGCCGGCGATTTCGCCGATCTGGCCCGGCGGCAGGACGTTGCCTGCATCGTCGATGATCTTCATCTCGAAGCCGATCACCGGCGTGCCGACCGAGTCGGGTTTGTGCGGGTGGTGCGGCGGCTTCAGCATGGTCGCGAAGCCTTCCGAGAAGCCGTAGAGCTCGATCAGCTTATCGCCGAACTGGCGGATGGCTTCGAACTTGGTGGCCGGGCGCAGCGGCGAACCGGCGCTCAGCATGACTTCGAGGCTGGACGTGTCGTACTGGCCGACGTTGCCTTCGCCGAGCAGCATGACGAACTGGGTCGGCACCATGAAGGTATGGGTGATCCGCTCGTGGGCTACCGTGTCGAGAAAATCCCGCGTGGCGAAGCTTGGCATCACCACCAGGGTGCCGCCGGCGAACAGCACCGGCAACATGATCAGCCAGGTGCCGTTGGAGTAGAGCGAGGTGGTGGTCATCCCTCGGCTGCGCGCGGTGATGCCCATTTCCAGCGCATTCGAGACCGCCCAGTGCACCCGGGCGCGGTGCGTCTGCACGATCCCCTTGGGCAGGCCGGTGGTGCCCGAACTGTAGATGATGTTGAAATCGTCGGCGGGACTGTAGGCGACGGCTGGGCGTTCGTCGGACGCTTCGGCGACGAAGGCCGCGTAATCCGTCCAGCCGGCCTCCGGCGTCAATACGGCGACGCGGCGCTCGGCAGCGACGCCTTTCAGCCGCGCGCTGGCGGGCATCAGTTTGGCGCGGAATTCCGCTGTCGCGAAGAGCAGGGTCGAACCGCTGTCGTTGACCAGATCGGCCAGCTGCTCGCCGGTGAGCAGGCCGGACAGCGGGACGGCGCAGGCGCCCGCCTTGACGATGCCGAACAGGATCTCCAGCATCTCCACCGAATTCCCCATCAGCACCGCAACTTTGGCGTTCTTCCCGACCCCGAGCTTGAGCAGGGTGTTCGCCACCCGGTTGATGTTGCGGTTGAAATCGCCCCAGGTACGCCGTACCGATCCGCAAACCACCGCCTCTTTGGTGCGGAAATATTTTCCGTGCGATTCCAGCACGTCCGGGATCAGCATCTGCGGATCGTCCAGACAGGGAAGCGGCTCGTTTCGGCTACGCATATTCATCTCGATATCCAGGTTCGTAACGCGGCCAGGCGGAAATTCATCCTTGGTATACCGGCAACACTACGGGGCGTGGGGTCTGCCGTCTTGTTCAAACTGGCTACAGCTGCGGGCGCCGATGCCGCGCAGACCAGCGCAGACGGCCCAACGATGGCATGGTCGCCTGCGGTAGCCAGTTTGAACAAGCAGCCGAACAGCAGTAGGGGTACGTTGAGGCAGCGAAGAGTCGTCCGTTCGGATTACAGGAAAGCTGGACGGCCGCCGCTGCGGCCGGCAGGATAGAGGCTGTCGTGGGGACGCGGGTCGTCTGCCTCGCCCCCCCCGGATGTTCAGAGGAAGCGGAACGATCGAATATGGAGAAGAAACGCACATGAGTTCCCCCGGATTGCAGGGCGGTCGCCCCGCCAAGGTTCTGGTCACCAAGATCGGGTTCGACGGACACGATCGCGGTAGCCGGATCGTCGCCGCCTTCCTGCGCGATGCGGGAATGGAGGTGGTTTATACCGGGCCCTGGCAGACGGTGGAGAATGTCGTCAATCTGGCGCTACAGGAGGACGTCGACGTGATCGGCATCTCCAGCCTGGCGACCGATCACCTGATCGTGCCCAAGCTGATGGAGGCGCTGAAGACCGCCGGCCTCGGCCACATCGCGGTGGTCGTCGGCGGCATCGTGCCCGACAGCGAGGTCGGCCTGCTGACCGACGCTGGCGTAGCCTATGTCTTTCATCCTGGCGCGTCGCGCGACCAGATCGTCAATACGATTTCCGGACTGGCGGCGAATGCCCGCGCCAGCGCATGAACCAGGAGTAAGCATGGGCCACCCCGATAAAACCGAAACCACTCCGGCCGCCCCGGGTTACCGCGAGGCGAAGCGGCGCTGGGAAACGGAGTACCGGCCCCAGGTCAAGGGCGACGATGTGCGTCGCAACCGCTCCGGCATCGAACTCAAACCGCTCTACGGACCCGACGACTGGGATTCGGCGCGCTATATGGCCGATCTCGGCCTTCCCGGGCAGGAACCCACCACCCGCGGCATCCACGCCAGCATGTACCGGGGCCGCCCGTGGAGTCCGCGTATGGTGGTCGGTTTCGGCACGCCGGAGGATTACAACAAGCGCATGCGTGACCTGTATGCGCTTGGGCTGACCGGCCTGTTCGTTTCGCCGTGCAACAGCCACTTGCGCGGCTACGATCCCGACGAGGTCGAGCGGGAACTGCTCGGCACCTGCGGCACGCTGATCTCGACTTCGGACGACATGGGCGTATGCATGGACGGCATCCCGTTCGACAGCGAGTCGATCAGCGTCGGCGATACCGCGCCCTACACGCTCACCGCGATGCTGATCAAGGTGGCCAAGCAGCGGGGCATCCAGTGGCAGTCGCTGGTCGGCACCACCAACCAGTCGGACTATCTTTCCCACTATGCCGCGTTGCACATGTTCTATCGCCTCGACCTGCCGGGGCAGAAGCGCGTGCTGCTCGACCACATCGACTGGATGAACCGCAACGTGCCGCGCTGGAACCCGATCTCGATCGTCGGTCAGCATATGCAGCAGGCGGGCGCAACGCCGGCCGAGGCCATGGGGCTGACCTTGTCGTCGGCTATCCAGTACGCCAACGACATGATCGAGCGGGGCAAGCAGCCCGACGATTTCCTCCCGCGCTTCAGCTTCTTCTTCGATATATCGATCAGCTTTTTCGAGGAGATCGCCAAATTCCGCGCCGGCCGCCGGGTCTGGAACCGCCTGGTGCGCGAGCGTTTCGGCGCCAAGGATCCGCGTTCGGGCAAGTTCCGCTTCCATGCCCAGACATCGGGCGTCGATCTCACCCGCCAGCAGCCGCTGAACAACATCGCCCGGGTCACGGTGCATGCGATGGCCGGCATCCTCGGCGGCCTACAGTCGATGCACACCGACAGCTACGACGAGGCGATCTGCATCCCGACCGAGACCACGGCGCGGATTGCTGTCGCCACGCAGAACATTCTGCGCGAGGAAGCGCACCTCGGCGACGTGATCGATCCCCTCGGCGGCTCGTATTACGTCGAGGCGCTGACCAATGCGATGGAAGAAAAAATCATGGCGGTGATCGAGGCCGTGGACGCCCAGGGCGGCATGTTCGCCGCCGTCAAGTCCGGTTTCGTGCAGAAGATGATCGGCCAGTCGGCGCTGGCATTCCAGCAGAAGATCGAGAGTCGCGACGAGATCGTGGTCGGCGTGAACGAATACGTCTACGACGGTCCGTCGGGCGCGGTGCCGCCGGCGCTGGAACGGCCGGACGGGAAGAAGCTGGATGCCTATCTGGCCAAGTTGCATGCGTTCCGCGAGCGGCGCGACGCGGCCAAGGTGGCCGAGGCGCTGGACCGCCTCGGCGAGGCATTCTCCAGCCCGACGACCAATACCTACGAAAAGGTCGTCGAGGCGATCGATGCCGGCGCCACCCACGGCGAAGTCTGTCATCGTGTGCGTGAGGCGGTGGGCTTCGGCCAGCCGCTGGTTGTGGTGTGACGCGCATCGATCCCGGGTCGGCGGAGGCCGTTGCCGTCCTGGTATCCCGTCTGCTGAGCGGCGAAACGCGGGCGCTGGCGAAAGCCATCACCAAGGTGGAGTGCGGCGAGGCCGGTGCCGCAGCGTTGCTGGCGGCGATCCAGCCGCACCTCGGGCACGCCACTGTCCTCGGCATCACCGGCCCGCCCGGGGTCGGCAAGTCCACGCTGATCGACGCGCTGATTGCCGAGTTGCGCTGTCGCGGCAAGCGTGTCGGCGTGCTGGCGGTGGACCCGTCGAGTCCGGTCAGCGGCGGCGCGATCCTCGGCGACCGGGTGCGCATGGCGCGGCATACCGGCGACGCCGGCGTATTCGTGCGCTCCCTGGCGTCGCGCGGCCACCTCGGCGGCTTGTTCCGCACGGCCTGGGGCGTGATCCAGGTGATGGACGCGGCGGGACCGGACTACATCCTGCTCGAAACAGTCGGCACCGGACAGTCGGAAGTGGAGATCTGCGATTACGCCCATGCGAACCTGGTGCTTTGTGCGCCGGGGTTGGGCGACGACATTCAGGCGATCAAGTCGGGCATTCTCGAGATCGCCGATATCCTGGTGGTGAACAAGGCCGACCAGCCTAACGCCGCGACGACCGTCAGCCAGTTGCAAGGTATGCTCGGGCTGCGTTCCGCCGCCGCGTCCGGTGTCAGCGTGGTGACCACCACGGCGTCCACCGGCGAGGGCCTGCCTGCGCTGGCCGACCTGATCGAGGCCATCGCCCGCGACCGCACAACGCCTGCCGGCCGCCGTCGCGGCAGCCGCGGCGCACGCCGGGCGCTGGCGAACGCCGCTGGCGACCGGGTGCGCGAGCGGGCGCTACAGGCCGAGGATTCCTCCCCCATCGACGCGCTTTGCGAACGCTTCGCCCGTGGCGAAATCGCGCTCGATGCGGCGGCCGCGGAACTGGTGCGGCTGGTCGCCGACGGTGAGGACGGTGGCGAGTGACACGCCAACGGTTAGCGTTGGTCGCCCACATGGACAACGCCCGATAGCATTGAAGGAGAAGGTTCGCGCATGGAAATACCAAAGCTTTTCAGTCTCGAAGGCCGCACCGCGATGGTGACGGGAGCGTCCTCGGGGATCGGCCTGCACCTGGCTGGCGTACTTGCGCAGGCCGGCGCTGCCGTGGCGCTGGTCGCCCGGCGTCGAGACCGCCTGCAGGCGGCCGCCGAAGCGCTGGCGGCGCAGGGCCACCGGGTATGCACCGCTTATCTCGACGTGACCGACGCCGCGTCGATTCCCGCCGCCTTCGACAGCGCCGAGGCGCAGCTGGGTGCGCCGGTGGATACGTTGCTGAACAACTCCGGCATCCTCTACGCCAAGCGCTTCCTCGACCAGGACATGACCGAGGTGGAGCGTCTGCTCGACACCAACCTGAAAGGCGCTTTCCGCGTCGCCCAGGAAGCCGCGCGGCGGATGGTGAAGCACGGCGGCGGCAACATCATCAACGTCGCTTCCACCGCCGGATTGGCAGCGGGGGCGCAGTTTTCCAGCTACTGTGCTTCGAAGGCCGGGCTGATCCAGTTGACCAAGGTGATGGCGCTCGAACTGGCGGGCAAGAACATCCGCGTCAACGTCGTCTGCCCCGGCAACGTCGAGACCGACATGTTGCAGACCTTCAAGGACAAGGGAATGGACAAAGCGGTGGTGGAACGCATTCCGCTGCGCCGGCTGGGGCGTCCGGACGATCTCGACGGGGTGGTGCTGCTGCTGGCCTCCGACGCCGGGCGCTACATGACCGGAACCGCGATTCCGGTGGACGGCGGGCAATTGTTGAGCTGGATGTAGCCCGGTCCGCGGCCGGACGAATGGACGTATGGACGTATCAATCGCTGAACGAACGGAGCTTTCGATGATCTTCACGGAACAACACAGGGAACTACAGCGCACGGTCAGGAAATTCGTCGAGACCGAGATCAACCCCCATGTGGACGCCTGGGAGCGGGACGGCATCTTCCCGGCCCACGAGCTGTTCGGCAAGATGGGCAAACTCGGCCTGCTCGGGGTGAACAAGCCCGAGGCCTACGGCGGCCTCGGCCTCGAATACAGCTATCAGCTGGCATTCTCGGAAGAGCTCGGCGAGGTCGCCTGCGGCGCGATCCCGATGGCGGTGGGTGTACAGGTGGACATGGCGACGCCGGCGCTGTCGCGTTTCGGCTCCGACGAGTTGCGCAGCGAATTTCTCGCGCCGAGCATCAGGGGCGACTACGTCGCCTGCATCGGCGTCTCCGAACCCGGCGCCGGATCGGACGTCGCCAACATCAAGACGCGGGCGCGTCGCGACGGCGGCGACTACGTCATCAGCGGCAGCAAAATGTGGATCACCAATGGCACCCAGGCCGACTGGATGTGCATGCTGGCCAACACCAGCGAGGGCAATCTGCACACCTCCAAGTCGCTGATCTGCGTGCCGCTGAAGGCCAAGGGCGTGACGGTGGCGAAGAAGCTCGACAAGCTCGGCATGCGCTCCTCGGATACGGCGCTGATCTATTTCGACGAGGTGCGCGTGCCGCAACGCTACTGCATCGGTGAGGAGGGGCGCGGCTTCAACTACCAGATGGTGCAGTTCCAGGAGGAGCGCCTGTGGGCCATTGCCTGCACGCTGCGCTGGATGGAGAACGCCATCGCCCAGACCGTCGACTACACGCGGCAGCGCAGTGTCTTCGGCAAACCGCTGCTGGACAACCAGGTGATCCATTTCAAGCTGGCCGAACTGCAAACCAAGGTCGAACTGCTGCGTTCGCTGATCTACCGCGCTGGCGAACTGATGATGGCCGGCGAGGATGTTACCGTGCTCGCCTCGATGGCCAAGCTCACCGGCGGGCGGCTGGCGCGCGAGTTAGCCGACAGTTGCCTGCAATATTTCGGCGGCATGGGCTTCATGAACGAGACGCCGATCTCGCGCTTTTTCCGCGACACCCGGCTGGTCTCCATCGGCGGCGGCGCCGACGAGGTGATGCTCAACGTCATCGCCAAGAAGATGGGCACGCTACCCTCGGCGCGGCGCAAGGACTGATCGCATCCATGAAATCCGTTGGTCCAGCGGGTGCTGATGGCTGGAACGCCATTGCTGAAAGCCTCCAGCCGATCTTTGCCCATAGTGAGCCGCATCCTTTAACGCCTGAGTTACGCGAGCAAGAAAACGTCGAGCGTTACGTGTTCCCCACGGTTGAATAATTACGTGCGCCTGCCGGAATCGCAAGCACAATGCAGAGTGCTGCAATGGCCGCCGCCACATGCTTCAATGGATGACCTCCCACCAGGCCGGTAAGGCTCAGTATCTGATGATCGTAGTATTCGAGAGCCTTCGCTACGAAGTACCAAGCAAAAGCACAAAGCAGCATGGAGTTACTCAGGTATCTCTTGGGAAAAAGAGCCATGATCAACGGCATAAGAATTATCGGGAGAAATTGCACGACCGCGTAAGGGCGGAGATCTCCTTTGCCATTTGCTTCAGTCCAGGACCAATAGAGAGCAGCAGCGATGCCAATGCCGACCGACAGCCACAGCCAAACCGGGTTGTAGCCGACAACGACCCTTTCAGATAGAAGCATCGAAAGCAACGCCATAAACGCCACAGTCATAGGCAATCGGTCCCAAAGCAAGGACGCGTTTGACGGAGCGCAGTGATAGTAGGCTGATCCCAGCCCAACGAGGGTGACCCCTATGCTGAGTACAAGATAGGCTGTTCGCGACTCGCGTTGATCCAAAAAGGACGAACGCCAGAGCGCGAAGGCTCCAACGCCGAGAAACGGCGCGTTGGATAAGACGTTCCAGAAGTTGGCCACACCCGCGAGCGTTTGCGTATCGGCAAACAGGTGGTAGTTCGGATCTTGCGGAATACGGTCAATCAAGAAGAAGCCGAAGGTGACTACGGTTGCAATGACGGCTAACAAGAGCCTGCGATGTTTGATCCTCAGCATTTATGTTCAATTGCCATGTCCATTATTTCCGGCTGAATGTTCATTATCGCCCCGCGTTGGCGGTTCATTTTAAATCGGGCAGACATCGGGGAGTACGGGGGCGGCTGTTCCCGAACCTACAGCCAGTCGGTCGCCGTCTCCCGGCACAGGCTGTCGCAGGCGCGCACCGGCGCTAACCAGGCCGCCACCAGGGGCAGTTCGTAGGCGAAGAAGTAACGCGCGGCGGCCAGTTTGCCGCGATGGAAATCGGCCGCCGTGCCGGCGGCGGTGAGCGCCTGTGCCGAGACGATTGCCAGGTCGAGCCAAATCCACGCCAGCACCATGTGGCCGAAGGCCCGCAGGTAGCCGGTGGCGTTGGTCAGCGCGGCGCGGGCGCTGCCGGAACGCCAGGCCTCGGCGGTGGCCAGCGCAACGATCTCGACCGCCGCGCTCAGTTGCCGCGCCAGAGGCTGTAGCCCATCGACGGCCGCCGCCGCTGCGGCCGTGGCGCCGATGCGGCCGAACAGGATGCGCAGCGCCTCGCCGTCTTTCATCAGCACCTTGCGGCCGAGCAGGTCGAGGGCGTGGATGCCGTGGGTGCCCTCGTGGATCATATTCAGCCGATTGTCGCGCCAGTGCTGTTCGACCGGAAAGTCGCGGGTGTAGCCGTAGCCGCCGAGAACCTGGATGGCAAGGCTGTTGCCTTCCAGGCACCATTCGCTGGGCCAGCTCTTTGCCACCGGGGTGAGCAGGTCGAGCAACAGCCGGGCCTCGTCCGCTCGCGCGGGCTGATCGCCGTGCTGCTCGTCCACCAGCAATGCGCAATACAGCTCGAAGGCCAGCGCCCCTTCGGCATAGGCCTTCTGCGCCAGCAGCATGCGCTTCACGTCGGGGTGTTCGACGATGGCGATGGGTGGTTGCGAAGCGTCCTTCGCCGGCGTCGCGCCTTCGGCGGTCGGCCGCCCCTGCGGCCGCTGCCTGGCGTAGTCAAGCGAGGCGAGATAGCCGGCATAGCCGAGCATCGCCGCACCGAGGCCGACCTGGATGCGCGCCTCATTCATCATGTGGAACATACATTTCAGTCCGGCGCCCAGGTCGCCGACGCGATAGCCGATGGCGCCGGCGCCGTCGGTGCCGCCGGGCGCGCGCAGCGGAAAGCGTCCCTCGCCGTAATTGAGCAGGGTGTTGACCGTGCCGCGGTAGCCAAGCTTGTGGTTCAACCCGGCCAGCGCAATGTCGTTGCGTTCCCCGGTCGGAGCGCCCGAGGCATCGAGCAGCAGGCGCGGGACGACGAACAGCGAAATGCCGCGGGTGCCCGGCGGCAGGCGGCCGGCTTCGTCAGGCACCTTGGCCAACACCAGATGAATGATGTTTTCGCCCAGTTCGTGTTCGCCGCCGGAGATCCACATCTTGGTGCCGGTGAGGCGGTAGCGCGGACCGAGCGGATCGGCCGCGAAATCCGCGCCGTCGGGCACGGCGCGGGTGGCAATGTCCGACAGGCTGGAGCCGGCCTGGGGTTCGCTCAGATTCATGGTGCCGAAATACCGCCCCTCCAGCGCGGGCACGGCGAACACCCGCTTCTGGGTTTCGCTGCCGTGGGCCATCAGCAGATTGGCGTTCGCCACCGTCAGCATCGAATAGGCCTTGAGGCCGATACTTGCCGCCGAGAAGAAACTGTTCGCCGCCATCTCCACGATATAGGGAAGCTGCATGCCGCCGTGCGCGTAGTCCTGGCCCGCTGCCGGCATGCCCGACGCGTTGTAGGCGCGGCAGGCTTCCGCGGTTTCCTCCGGCAGGCTGACGCGTGTGCCGTCGAAGGCCGGTTCGCGAATGTCGGAGAGGCGGTTGCCGGGTTCGAATTTCTCCGCCGCGAGCCGCGCGCAGAGCTCGATCACTCCGTCGAAGGTGGCGCGGTCGTGCTCCGCGTAACGCGGATAGCGGGTCAGCCGCTCCACATCGAGCCAGCGGTAGAGCAGGTGGTCGAGGGTTTCGCGAATCCGGTTGATATCGAGCGTCATGCGGCAATGCCTCCCATGCGTCGGCAGCGCAGACTGCCGAGAGCCGCCGGAGCGGCACCGTTGTGTGAAGTTCTGCGATTGAGCACCCGTGTCGAGCAGTTCGGCACGGGCGCCGGGGATTTTTACCGAAGGTAACCCGGTTTGACGATCGATTCTTGTCGGTTCCTGCTGTGGAGCGGTAAACCGAGCATCGCGGCGGCGTCCGCAGTGGATGTCGCTCGACCGTGAAAGCGGACGTTCAAGCGATAGACCGCGAAAAACCTTGATCCGGTTCACTCACGGCGGTTTTGCCAGATCACTCTTACGCCGAGGCTGAGAGGCGATGTGCTCTTGTACGTACCGGGAAACATCGGGTTATCCGCCATGCTCACGTTCCGTTCCTTGTTCTTGGCGTAACCCGTCGTAAAACCAAGCCGCCACGTATCGAAATCCACTTCGTAGCCCGCCATGATCATATCGTTGTCATGGTCGTACATCATCGGGCTGAGCGCCTCATCCGGAATCATGGCCTTGCTGTGGGAAAAGCCCGCGCGGAATGTATGGCGGGGAATGAGTTCGTATTCCATGGCGACGCCCCAGCGCACACGGTTGATTGCGCGACTCAGTATCGGACTGTTGAGCGCGGTGGTTTGATGAAACTGAATGTCGCCCCGCTCGAAGTCCGTGTAGCGTGTCCAGGTAAGCTGGCCCAGAAGCTTCAGGTTCTCCGCCGGCTGGTAAGCCAGCCCGGCGGCAATGCTCTGCGGTGAAACGAAGTTCACCGAATCGTCCTGGCCGACATTGCCGACCCGTGCGTCGCCGCTGAGTCTTGCCAGGCCGGGGGTGCGATAAGCGAGGCCGAGAGAAACCGTGTCGGTCAGGGTATACACCAATCCCGCCGCTGCACTGAGGCCGAATCCTTTCGCCTTGAGGTGGGCATCGCCCATGGGAGTCGGCATGCGCATTTTCTGCATTCCAAACTGTGGCGACAACTGGACACCGAAGCGCAGGTTGGGGGTCAGTTGTCTTCCCGCATTGAGGCCGACATTCATGATCCCCATTTCGCCAAGGTAAGGGGATGTTTGTCCGATCCCGGGTGCCGTGGGCAAATTGAATGCGGCGCCGAGCGAACCGTACGCGCCCACTCCCAGCGACCAGCCGCGAATCTCCCCCAGCCCGTACCAGGCATTCAGCGCGACGTAATTAGTACTGCCGTGGTCGTCGTAGCCCATTGCCGGATTCTTATAGCTCACCCTGAACGTACCGGGAAGAATGGCGAGCATGGCCTCGTTCCTTGCCTTGCTCACGACGCCCGCCGGATTGACCAGCGAAGCGCTGCCGCCATCGTCGGGCGCCGCAACCACCACACCGGCCAGGTCGCTATCGCGCCCCGCGCCGTGTGGCGCAACAATCAATGAGGATTCGGCAACCGTTGACGCTATCAGGAGAGGAATGGCCCCCCATAGATGCAAACGTCCAATTTTGATATTCATCTCGCGCTCCCCTTCTTTTTTATTTGAAATAGGCCCGCAGCTTAGCAGATCGATAGGCATTGGCTTCCGGCACCTCTGTCGCGGCGGCTCAGGCGTGCAGGCTGTCTACAATCCGCTTCGCCTCCGTGAGCGACATGCCGCGCTCGATGCGCAGCCGCTTGATGGCTTCGATGGTTTTACCGGCGCGGGCGAGTTCGGCAATCGCCGGCGGTATCGCGGGTGCGTCGCTTGCGGATGCCGCGTCGTCGCTCGGCTGGAGGATCGCATTGATCAGGGCGACGATCTCCAGATCCGCGTCGTCCGGATCGGGGCGGTAGCCGGCGCTCAGCGGCAGGGGCGCATCGGCGGTGCGCAGCACGATGCGCCAGGAAGGCGCGACGCTGTCGCTGCCGAGGGCTATCTCGCGGTCGGCGCGGCGGATATCGGAAAACGCGATTTCGCCGCGGTGCTGTCGCCACATCCAGCGTTGCGACCAATGGACCCGGCGGCGCCGCGGATCGAAGACGAAACGGGTGCGTTCGTAGAGCACCAGCGCCATCAGCGCGAAGGTGGCGCCGCCGCCCAGCGCGCCGATGAAGCGGTCGCTGCCGATGTGATGTTGCAGCGCTTCGTAGCCGGCGACGGCAGCCAGCAACAGCGCCGCGGCCATTGCCCAGCGCGAAAGGCGCGTGCTGTCCTGCACTGTTTCGAGCTGTCCGTCCGGGTGTTTGACGAGTTGCATCGCGCTTTCCTTATCACGCTGAATGAGGTGATCCTGCCGCTCGGCGACGCTCGGTATGGCGCAGCGCGAACGCACGTGTTCGGTGCTTCCTCAATGTGCGACATCGTTCGTCCGTCGTCGCACAGCTTCATTCCGGCTTCGCCGGGAGGGTAGCTAGTTGCTACAAGTATGCGTATTCACCGAAGGGTAATTTAGCGCAGTTACTTGAAGACGGCCGGACGGCGTATCCGGCGGCATGCACGATTCCGTGCGGCGCGACATCGGAGGAAATCACGTGGTGAGTGTGAAAAGTTTTTGTTTGATCCGCTTCTTCGCAATCCTCGCCGGTATTTCGCTGGCTGCAACGGCCTCTGCCAGCGTTCTGAGCGGCATCGTGCACGATCCCTCCGGCAAGCCCAAGGCCAATGTCTTCGTCACCGCGCAGAACGGTGCGCGCAAGTTGGCCGTCACGGTGCTCAGCGATGGCGCCGGACGCTATCGGATCGACGACCTGTTTCCCGGGCAGTACGAGTTGCGCGCCCGCATGTCCGGCTTCGGCGACGGCGTGGCCATCGATGTGGCGCTCGGCGAGCGCGACGGCATGGCGAACCTCAAGCTGACTGCGGACACCGCCGACCGCAAGACCACACCGGGTGCCGCCTGGCTCAATGCGCTGTCCAACGAACCGATCAAGGCCACCTTTGTCACGTCCTGCACCATCTGCCACGACCTGGCTTCGCCGCTGACCCGCGCGCCACGCAGCGCCGAAGGCTGGAAGGAAATCGTCAACAAGATGCGTGCGCAGAACGACGTGTACAGCGTCATCGTGCAGACCGACGACGACAAGCTGTCCGCCTGGGTGGCGGCGCAGAAGTTCGGTGCCAGGCCCGCGCCATTCGATGCCTTTGCCAAGGGCGCCAACGTGGCCACCAAGGCCCGCCTCAGTGAATACGCGGTGGGCGATGTCACCAGTTGGGCGCACGACATGGCTGTCGATCCGCGCACCGGCGTTGCCTGGGTCGGCGATTACGTGCGCGACGAACTGATTGCCGTCGATCCGCGCACCGGCGAGCAGAAGGTGTACCCGGCTCCGGTGAAGGGTACCGGCATGCACACGCTGAATTTCGACCGCGAAGGTTATCTCTGGATCACCTTCCAGCTTGCAGACAAGGTTGCGCGCTTCGACACGCGGAAGGGCGAATGGCGCGTCTACGAGGGGCTCGCCAAGGGCACGCTGGTGCATTCCTTCGCGCTCGACTCCGAGGGCTTGGTCAAACGCAACGCCGAGGGCCGCATCACCCTGTCCCAATTCGGCGGCAACCGCATCTCGCTGCTCGATCCAGCCAGCGGCGATCTGAAGGAGGTAGCGCTACCGGGTTCGGCCAATGGCCGGCCTTACGGCATCGCCGTCGATTCGCGCGGCACAATCTGGTACACCAAGTATTCGGAGAACCTGATGGGCTTCGTCGATCCGGCCAGCGGGCAGGGCAAGGAGTGGGCGATGCCGCGACCGGACAGCGGGCCGCACCGGATGCACATCGACAACGACGACAACCTGTGGATTCCGCTCTCCGGCTACGGCACGATCCTGCGCTACAACACCCGCAGCGGCGCCCGCAGCGAGTTCGCGCTGCCCGACGCCGATGCCTTTCCCTACGCCGCGCGTTACGACGCCAAGTCCAACCGCGTCTGGGTGACCGGCAACGGCGGCAATGCGATCTATGCCCTCGATCCGGCGACGGGCAAGGCGACTACCTTCCGCCTGCCTTCGCTGCTCTCCTACGGGCGCATGATTTCCATCGACTATTCGACCGGCGATGTGTGGACCGCGCTGTCGAGCTATCCCAATAAACACGCGCTGCGCGACCACGGCCTGCTGCTGCGGGTGCACCGCGCGCTCGATCTGGTCCGCTGATCAAGGAGATCCCATGTTCCGTCCGTTTGCGCTGATTCCTCTTCTCGCCGGCGTATTGGCTGCCTCCTCGGTTGTCGCCGGCACCGTCAGCGGCACGGTGCAGGGCGACGGCCGGCCGCTGGCCGGCGCTCGGGTGACGGCCGAGACCGGGAGCGGCATCGCGGTCAGCGTGTATTCCGCTGCCGACGGGCGCTTTTCCGTCAGCCACCCGCTACCTGGGCCGTACGCCCTCAGAGTGCGCGCGGCGGGCTTCGACGATGCCGGCACCCATGCGGCGGATGGCGACCAGATCACGCTGTCGGCCGCCGCCGCCGCGGACCCGTTGCGGCTGGCCGCGTCGTCTGAGTTTCTCGCCCTGCTGCCGGACGGCGAGGACAAGCGCCGCTTCATCCTCAACTGCACCAGTTGCCACGAAATCGCCCACAGCCGCATCTGGAAGGACGGCAAGGTCCGCGATACGGCGAAGTGGGTCGAAGCCATCAAGATGATGAAGGCCATCGACGTCTACGCCATTCTTGCGCCCGAAGTCGAACCCGAGCGCTTCGGCGCCTACCTCGCCCGCCACCTGACGCCCGAACGCCTGGCTGCGCTGCGGCCCAAGCCGCGCATCGAGGCAGCGACGGCGGCGCGGGCGACGATCACCGAATACCCGATACCGGTGGCGTCGGAGTTGCCGCACGACGTCGGCATCGGTCCCGACGGCCGCCTCTGGATCACTGCGTTCTGGACCAACGCGATGTGGGCCATGGACCCGAAGACCGGCGCGACCGAACGTTATTCAGTGAGCAAGGACGACAAGCAACTCGCCCAGGTGCGCGCCCTCGCCTTCGACAAGAAGGGCATGCTCTGGATCGTCCTCGGCGGCAGCAAGTCGGTGGTGCGTCTCGACCCGAAGACCAAGACCTACCGCACCTATCCGGTGGGTATGTACGCCCACGACGTGGTGCTTGATTCCAAGGGCAATGTTTGGCTCAACGACTACTTTTCCAAGCCGGAGCGGGTAGGCATGCTGAACCCGGCCAGCGGCAAGGTGACCACCTATCCGCTGCCCAGCGCCAACCTGCCCGATGCGGCGGGGAAGCCGCTGCCCTACGGCTTGCAGATTGACGCCAAGGATCGCCTCTGGGCGACGCAACTGGCCGGCAACACACTGGTGCGCTTCGACACCCGCACCCTCACATCAAAGTTGTACACCCTGCCCGAAACCATCAGCGGTCCGCGCCGACTGGCCATCGGTCTCGACGGTGCGCTGTGGATTCCGGAATTCGATACCGGCTACCTGACCCGCTTCGACCCGGACAAGGAGACCTTCGCGCGTTTCAACCTCGGCGACTCCTCGCTCGGCGCCTATGCTGCGGCGGTCGATCCGCGCAACGGTGCGGTGTGGATCACCGGCTCGCTGGACAGCTCGCTGCTGCGCTTCGACGTCAACACACAGGCCGTCGAGCGCTACCCGCTGCCGACCGAACCGGCCTATATGCGCCATATGGTGGTCGATCCGAACAGCGGTGCGCTGTGGAGCGCCTATTCCTCGCTGCCGACGGCGGTACCGAAGATCGTGCGCTTGGAACGGCGCGACTGATCGTTGACGCATCACACAGGAGACGGACGCATGGATCGCTTGAAAGGCAAGGTCGCCATCATCACCGGCGCAGCGCAAGGCATGGGCGAGGCGCATGCGCGCATGTTCGTGAAGGAGGGGGCGCAGGTGATTCTTACCGACGTCTCCGAGCCCGCCGGCCGCCGGCTCGCCGACGAACTCGGGCCCGCCGCGATGTTCATCGCGCAGGACGTGTCCCGCGCCGCGGACTGGCAGCGGGTGGTCGAACAGGGCGAGGCGCGTTTCGGCACGATCAACGTGCTGGTCAACAACGCGGCGATGATCGGCCCCGTCGCCAACATCCTCGATCTGTCGGAGCAGGATTTCGTCAAGGTCTGCGACGTCAACCAATTGTCGGTGTTCCTCGGCATGAAGGCGGTGGTTCCCTCGATGCTCAAGGCCGGCGCCGGTTCGATCGTGAACATTTCGTCGCTGTCCGGCATCGTTTCCAACTACGGCGCACCCAACGCCGCCTATGTCGCCAGCAAGTTCGCCGTGCGCGGCATGAGCAAGCAGGTGGCGGTGGATTTCGCCGACCGTAACATCCGTGTCAACTCGGTGCATCCCGGCTTCATCCTGACGCCGATGATGATCGCTGCCACCGACGAGGAGGGTGGCGCGGCGAAGAACCTGATCCCGATGCGGCGCCTGGGCAAGCCGGCCGAGGTCTCCAACCTGGTTGTGTTCCTGGCGTCGGACGAGTCTGCCTTCGTCACCGGCGCCGAACACGTCATCGACGGCGGCATGCTGGCAACGTAGCGAACGACGGATTTCGCCGGTCCTGATCGGGGCGGCGACAGATCACCAAAACGACGAGGAGTGGGGCGATGAGCAAGCGGTTGCAGAACAAGGTGGCATTGATTACCGGCGGGGCGAGCGGCATCGGCGCTGCCCATGTCCGGCTTTTCGCCGAAGCCGGAGCCAAGGTGTTGGTGTGCGACATCCAGGACGAGATGGGCCGCGGTGTGGTGGAACAGGTCAACCGCGACGGCGGCGAGGCCGCCTATTTCCGCCTCGACGTGAGCAAGGAGGACAACTGGCGGACGGCCGTGGCCGAAGCGGTGAGGCGTTTCGGCGGTCTGACCACGCTGGTCAACAACGCCGGCATCTACCATGCGGGCGAGGTCGATACCGAGACCAACGAGGGCTGGAACCGGATGGTGGCGATCAACCAGACCGCCGTCTGGTGGGGCATGAAGATCGCAATGCCGGAACTGCTCAAGTCCGGCAATGCGGCGATCATCAACATTTCCTCGATGTACGGCATGGTCGGCAGCCCCGGCTCGATCGCCTATCACGCCACCAAGGGTGCGGTGCGCATCATGAGCCGCTCGGCGGCGATCCAGTACGCCCGCCGCGGCGTGCGGGTGAACACCATCTTCCCCGGCGTGATCAAGACCCCGATCCTCGGCGACGTGCCGGACCACATGATGAAGCAGCTTGAAGAAGGTATTCCGATGGGACGCCGCGGCAATCCTGAAGACATCGCCTACGCATCGCTGTTCCTGTGCTCCGACGAGGCGCAGTACGTCACCGGGGCGGAGATGGTGGTCGACGGCGGTTCCACGGCGATCTGAGTTGGTTGCGCCGGATGCGCCGCCGGCCAGCCACTCTAAGCAAGTCGGCGCATGGCCGGACATTTATACTTTCCCGAATGGATCGGCCGATCCGTTCGGGGAGGCCTTTTCAGATCGGGGCCGTTTCGAGGCTTTCCGCTTCCGGCGTTTCATTCATTCGTACTCAACCATGAATCCTAGTTTCAATCTCTCCGGCAAGATCGCCATCGTTACCGGTGCCAGCCGCGGCATCGGCGAGAGCATCGCCCGCGGTCTCGCCGCTCACGGTGCCCATGTGGTGATCTCCAGCCGCAAGCTGGAGGCCTGCGAAAAAGTGGCGGCGGATATTCGCGCCGACGGCGGCAAGGCCGAGGCGCTGACCTGTCATATCGGCGACATGGAGCAGATCGCCGCCCTCTTCGAGCGCGTCGAGGCGAACCACGGGCGGCTCGACATCCTGGTCAACAACGCCGCCGCGAACCCGTATTTCGGCCATATCGTCGATACCGGGCTCGACGTTTTCCAGAAGACGGTGGATGTGAATATCCGCGGCTATTTCTACAGCTCGACCCTGGGCGCGAAACTCATGGCGAAGAACGGCGGCGGCAGCATCGTGAACATCGCCTCGATCAACGGCGTGGCGCCTGGCCCCAAGCAGGGCATCTACTCGATCACCAAGGGGGCGATCATCTCCATGACCAAGGCCTTCGCCAACGAGTGCGGCGAGATGGGCGTGCGGGTGAATGCGATCCTGCCCGGCATCACCGACACCAAATTCGCCTCGGCGCTGGTCAAGGACGAGAAACTGCTCGGCGCCGTGACGCCGCGCATCGCCCTGCACCGCGTGGCGCAGCCGGAGGAGATGGCCGGCGCCGTGGTGTATCTGGCCTCGGACGCGGCGAGCTATACCACCGGAGTCTGCCTCAATGTCGATGGCGGCTTTCTCGCCGGCTGGTAGAACTCGCCCTCAACGGCGATGAAAGCGCTGCAATGCTCGGCCTTCGGCCCGGTGGCAGGCCTGACGCTGGCCGAGGTGCCCGAACCCGTGGCAGGCGAGGGTGAGCTGGTGGTGGCGGTGCGGGCCGCCGGGGTGAACTTTCCCGACGCACTTATGGTGCAGGGCAAATACCAAGTCAAGCCGGCGCTGCCGTTTACGCCCGGGCTCGAATGTGCGGGCACGGTCGTGGCGGTCGGTCCCGATGTCGCCGACTTCCGGCCCGGCGATCGGGTGGTCGCCTATCCGCCGATCGGCGCGTTTGCCGAACGGGTCCGGGTGCCCGCCCGGCGCGCCTTTCCGATTCCCGCCACGGTCGATTTCCGCTCGGCGGCGGCGTTCCTGCTGACCTACGGCACGTCCTGGCACGCACTGGTCAACTGCGGCCGCGTCGCTGCCGGCGAAACCCTGCTGGTGCTCGGCGCCGCGGGCGGCGTCGGGCTGGCCGCGGTGCAAATCGGCAAACTGTTTGGCGCGCGGGTGATCGCCGCGGTATCGAGCGCCGACAAGCGCGCGCTGTGCATGCGCAACGGCGCCGACGAAGTGATCGACTACGTCGCCGAGGACCTCAAAAGCCGGGTGCGCGAGCTGACCGCCGACCGCGGCGCCGACCTGATCTTCGATCCGGTGGGCGGCGACTTCACCGAGGCAGCGCTGCGCAGTTGCGCTTGGCGCGGCCGCCTGCTGGTGGTCGGCTTCGCCGCCGGCGCGATCCCCCGGCTCCCGGCGAACCTCATCCTGCTCAAGGGCTGCTCCGCGATCGGCGTGCTCTGGGGCGAATACAGTGCGCGCGAGCCGGAGGCCTGTCGCACTGACATGACGGCGCTGATCGCACGCTTGGCGGCCGGAGAGCTCAAGCCTCACGTCTCCGCCGTTTACCCGCTGACGCAGGCCGCCGACGCCTTGCAGTCGTTGCTGGAGCGGCGGGCAACGGGAAAGGTGCTGATCGAGCCCTGACCGGGTCGATCAGCGTGTGCTGTCGTCCGTCACGCAGTGCCGCGCCGTCAGCAACAAGAAACAAGTACGGTTTCCGCTACTTCCCTATACTCGGTGGGCAAGAAATCGCCATGCCCTGCGTGGATTCGCGGCCCGCGCCGGGTCGCCTGGAGGAAACGATACGCCGATGACTCAGGATTCAGCCGCCGCCCCTTTGCCGACCGGGGGCATACCGTTCGACGTCGCTGCGCTGGGCAACTACCTGAAGAAGCATCTCGAAGGGTTTTCCGGGGCGCTGGAGGTTTCGCAGTTCCAAGGCGGTCAGTCCAATCCGACGTTCCGACTGGCGGCCGGCGGCCGCCGCTACGTGCTGCGCAAGAAGCCGCCGGGCGAATTGCTGCCCTCGGCGCATGCCATCGACAGGGAGTTTCGCGTGATCAGCGCGCTCGCCGGCAGCGACGTGCCGGTGCCGCGTACGTTCTGCTACTGCGACGATCCGGCGATCATCGGCACGGCCTTCTACGTCACCGAATTCGTCGACGGGCGCATCTTCTACGACCCTGCGCTGCCCGGGATGGCGCCGACCGAGCGGGCAGAGATATTCGACGCGATGAATCGGGTGGTCGCCGCGCTGCATCGGGTGGATTACAAAGCGGTCGGCCTCGCCGACTACGGCAAGACCGGCAATTACTTCGAGCGCCAGATCGCCCGCTGGTCGCGGCAGTATCGGGCGTCGGAGACCGAGCGGCTGGAAGCGATGGAGCGCCTGATGGACTGGTTGCCGAAAAACATTCCGTCCGGCGACGCAACGACCATCGTGCACGGCGACTTGCGGCTCGACAATCTGATCTTCCATCCCACCGAGGCACGGGTACTGGCGGTGCTCGACTGGGAGCTGTCCACCCTCGGCCATCCGCTCGCCGATTTCTCCTATAACGCCATCACCTGGCGCTTGCAACCGGCCGAATTCCGCGGCCTTGCCGGCCACGATCTGGCGGCGCTGGGCATTCCCGACGAGGAGGCCTACGTCGCTGCCTATTGCCGCCGTACCGGACGTGCCCCGATTCCGCCCGACGACTGGGATTTTTACTGCGCCTACAACATGTTCCGGCTGGCGGCCATTCTTCAGGGCATCATGGCGCGCGCCGTCGGCGGCAACGCCTCGAATCACGATGCCCTGGAAGTCGGCCGCCGCGCCAAACCGATCGGCGAAGCGGCCTGGCGTCAGGTCGAACGCATTCTGGCCCGTCACTGAAGACGATTTCACTCACGCTGTCCCAAAGGAACTTCCATGGAATTTGAATTCTCTCCGAAGGTAAAAGACCTACAGGCCAAGCTTCAAGCCTTCATGGACGAGCACATCTATCCCAGCGAAGCGCGTTATCACGCGCAGCTCGCGGCCGGCAACCCGTGGCCCGAGGTCGTCGAGGAATTGAAGCCCAAGGCGCGGGCGGCGGGGCTGTGGAACCTGTTCCTGCCGCACTCGGAATTCGGCGCCGGACTGACCAACCTCGAATATGCGCCGCTGTGCGAAGTCATGGGCAAGGTCATGTGGGCGCCGGAGGTGTTCAACTGCTCGGCACCGGACACCGGCAACATGGAGGTGCTAGCCCGCTACGCCTCGCCCGCTTTGCAGAAGCAGTGGCTGGAGCCGCTGCTGGCCGGGGAAATCCGTTCCTGCTTCGCGATGACCGAGCCGGGCGTGGCGTCGTCCGACGCCACCAACATCCAGAGCGCCATCGTTCGCGATGGCGATCATTACGTGATCAACGGCCGCAAGTGGTTTTCCTCCGGCGCGCCCGATCCGCGTTGCAAGGTCTTCATCTTCATGGGCAAGACCGATCCGGACAATCCGGACAAGCACAAGCAGCAATCGATGATCGTGGTGCCGCTGGAAACGCCGGGCGTGACCGTGGTTCGTTCGCTGCCGATCTTTGGCTTTGCCGGCGCACCGGACGTGACTGGCGAGGTGTCGTTCAAGGATGTGCGGGTGCCGGCGAGCAACATCCTGCTCGGCGAAGGGCGCGGCTTCGAGATTGCCCAGGGCCGCCTCGGGCCGGGGCGCATCCACCACTGCATGCGCGTCATCGGTGTCGCCGAGCGGGCGCTGGAAGCGATGTGTCGCCGCACCCGCGTGCGGGTCGCCTTCGGCAAGCCGATCGCCGAACAGACGGTGACCCTGGAGCGCATCGCCGAGTCGCGCGTGCTGATCGACCAGGCCCGCCTGCTGGTACTGAAGGCGGCGTGGATGATGGACACCGTTGGCAACAAGGTCGCGCGCAAGGAGATCGCAATGATCAAGGTGGCGGCGCCAAGCATGGCCTGCCGCGTCATCGACTGGGCGATCCAGGCCCACGGCGGCGGCGGCATCACCGACGATTTCGGCCTTGCCCTGGCCTATGCCAACGCGCGTCTGCTGCGCATCGCCGACGGCCCGGATGAAGTCCATCGCAACCAGATCGGCAAGCTGGAACTTGCCAAATACAAATGAGCGGACAAATGAATTTCGACGTTTCCGAAGCTGCCCGCGCTACGGCGCTGGCCCACCTGGCCGCTGCTTGCCGCAGCGCCGGCGAAATCCCCGGTCTGCCTGCCTCCCTGCCGCGACGACCAATAAAGCGCGTCGGCGTGGTCGGTGCCGGCACCATGGGCGGCGGTATTGCCATGAACTATGCGAACGCCGGAATCCCGACGATCATTGTCGAGACTTCCCGCGAAGCCCTCGACCGCGGCCTCGGCATCGTGCGCAAGAACTACGAGGCCAGCGTCGCCAAGGGCAAGCTTGCCGCCGAGGAGTGTGCACAGCGCATGGCGCGGCTGACGGGCACCCTGGATTACGCCGACCTCGCCGATTGCGACCTGGTGATCGAGGCGGTGTTCGAAAACATGGACATCAAGAAGCAGGTCTGCGCCCGCCTGGGCGAGGTCTGCAAGCCGGGGGCGATCATCGCATCGAACACCTCGACGCTGGATGTCGACGTGCTCGGCGCGGCCAGCGGCCGTCCGGCGGATTTCCTCGGCATGCATTTCTTCAGTCCGGCCAACGTGATGCGCCTGCTCGAAGTGGTGCGCGGCGCGCAAACCGCGCCTGAGGTACTGGCCAGCGTGATGGACAACGCCAAGGCCATCGGCAAGATCGCAGTCGTCTCCGGCGTCTGCTATGGCTTCATCGGCAACCGCATGCTCGAAGGCTATCTGCGCGAGAGCGAATTCCTTATGCTCGAAGGCGTGCCGCCGGCGCGCATCGACGCGGCGATCCAGTCGCTCGGCCTGCCCATGGGGCCCTGCCGGATGATCGACATGGCCGGCGTCGATGTTGCCGCCAAGGTGGTGATCGAACGCGACAAGGCCGGTGGCTTGCCGCCCGACCCGAGCTACCGCGTGGTGGTGCGCAAGCTGCTGGAACTCGGCCGCTTCGGCCAGAAGACCGGCGCCGGCTATTATCGCTACGAGGGCCGCAATGCATTGCCCGACCCGGCGGTGGATGCGATCTGTGCCGACCTCGCCGCGCAGTACCGCATCGCTCGCCGCGACGCGGTCAGCGACGAGGAAATCATCGAGCGCTGCCTCTATCCGCTGATTAACGAGGGCGCGAAGATTCTCGAAGAGGGCATCGCCTATCGCCCCGGCGACATCGATGTGGTCTGGGTGTATGCCTATGCCTTCCCCGATTTCCGCGGCGGGCCGATGCACATGGCCGATACGCTCGGCCCGGCCGCCATTACCGACGGACTGGCGCGTTATGCCCAGCAGCGCGGCGACGCCTTCGGCTACTGGACGGCGGCCGGCCTGTTGAGCCGACTGGTCGCCGAACGGAAGCGCTTTGCCGATTTGACGAGCAAATAAGGCAAAACGGGAGGGGCTGCCGCGCGTCGGCGTGAGAAGAGCATTTTCGGCAACCTGATGTGCCGCATCGCTTTGCCGCTAGACGAACTGCGGCGGCGGTGTGACTGGGACATGGTCTGCGAGCAGGGCCACGGTTGCGCCCCGATTCCCTTTTTGCAGCGCTGTTCACAGCGCTGCAAAAAGGCCGATCCGCGCTGCGTGCCGCTCAATGAGCTTACGCAGGACGACAAGGATGCGCTGACCCAATTGCAGGACATCCTGAAGAAAATGCAGGCGCCGGCCAGTGAGTCGGCGAAAGCGGCGAACTGAGCGCGAACCCAGTGTCGTGTGAGCGCTGCCCCGGTGCTGCCGGGACAAGCCGTTCAATGTGCGGCGGCGAATCCCGCCACGTCGCGCACGGCGGCAGCGATCACCTCCGGCCGTGCCAGACCGAATTTCCTTACCCAGCGGTTGGTGTTGGCATTGCCGATGATGACCAAAGGCGTGTGGTCTTCCTTGCGCGCCATCGATACGGCGAAGCCTTTCTGTAGTCTGGCCAGCGCCGCCGGTTTTCCGGTGACGAAGGTCCAGCCCGATTCGATGCCGAAGCGCCCGGCATAGTCCTTCAGCACCTGGGGCGTATCCACCGTCGGGTCCACGGTGATGGAAATGAAAGCCACCTTTTCCGCGTCGGCGCCGAGAAGCTTGCGCACCTCGCGCAGGTTGGCGGTCAGCGGCGGGCAGACTTCCTTGCAGGAGGTGTAGATGAAATCCACCACCATCGGCCGGCCAGCGACCAGGTCGCGGTTGAACATCGCCTTTTTGCCTTCCTGGGTCAGCACCGCTTCGTCGGGCACGCGGACCGGGGCCTGAGCGGGCGGATCGCCGGCCGGTGCCGTGGCCTCCGTCGCATGATGACGGTGGTCGTGCTCTCCGGCCGAAACCCGACCGGGGAAGGCCAGCGCGCCGGCCGCCGCGAATCCGATGCAGGCGCCCGTCAGGATTGCGGCGACCGAGCGCATGGCCCTACTTCTTGGCGACGGCCGGGGCTTTGGCGCCGGGCAGCGGCGCATTGAGCAGGGTGCCGAAGCCGACGTGCACCTTGCTGATGAACAGCAGTTCGTCGAACAGCAGGTTGCTCGGCTTCTTGTAGTGCAGGATGCCCGAGTGGATATAGGGCTCGGCCGGCGGTTCCAGGTGATTGAGCAACTGGTCGAATAATTTCTTGTCGCCCATTTCGCGCGCCAGCAGCAGGGTGAAGGTTGAAGCCGCCGCGACGCCACCGTCGGTATCTGTAGTGTTGTTGGTTTCGCGGATACGCGCCTTGCTGCCGTTGTCATAGACCTCGACGAAAGCTTCCTTGAATTTCGGGTAGTACTTGTCGGCGAACGCCGGGTCCATGCCGTGGATCATGGTCAGGGTCCATGCCGTGGTGTAGGCCGAGACCCAGGGCTTCACCGCCTTCGAGACCGGGTGGTAGGCCAGCCACATCGTGCCGGTCTGCGGGTCGATCAGGTCGTCCTCAAGAAATTTCAGCCATTCCTTGGTCACCGACTTGTAGTTGGTGCCATGCAGCCGGTCATACACCCACAGGCTCAGGTAGCCGACGGAGTTGCACTGGGGGAAGTAGTTGTCCGGCTCGCAGACGATGCCGGCGTAGGGGCTGGCCTTGATCTCGTCGTAGATGATCTTGGAGATGCGCTTGTTCTCCTTCTCGTAGAGCTTGTCGCCGGTCACCATCTGGTAGAGGCCGTACATCAGGTTGAGGTGGCCCTTGTACATGATGTTGTCTTTCTTGATCGGATCCTTGCCGAACTTGTCTTCCTCCCAATCGCCCCAGACTTCCTTGCACTTCATCTTGGCGGCGGCAATGTCGATGGCGTGGCCGGCGAACTGGCGCATCTTCGGATCGATGGCGGCAACGCTGGCCAGACCGTAGGCATACCAGGCCAGCGAATACTTGAGGATGCGATTGGGCATCTTCTTCGGTGCCCAGGCCTCGAAATCGCAGCCGCGGCTGTAAAGCGGCGAGATGAAGTCGGTGAAGGTCATGTACGCCAGCTGGGCGTTCACGTCCGGAGTTAGCGCATGCCGTTCGAGCTGGGCGAAGTAGTCGTCGGTGGACGCCAGGCGTCCGGCGGGAAGTTCCGCCGCGTGTGCGCCAGCGGTGAAGCCGGTAAACGCCGCAAGGGCGACGAGGGCGGATGCGACGAGAGCGCGTAGATTCATGGGGGGTCTCCTCTGGTTTTGCGGATTCATCAGTACGCGAATCGTCGAAGGCGAGGCAACCATTGCCCCGTCCGGAACGCCCGTACCTGCGAGATAGACTTTAAGGCCACCGTGGACGAACTGCTTGCGTCAATTGGCTGCGGCCTCCGCCGTCACCGGTTCGAGTCCTGTCGTACCGTGGCGATGCGGGGCGCCTAGCTGATTTGCAATTGCGCTTCGACAGCCTAAGCGCAAACGGGGAAAGAAAGAGCACGGGGGCCCTTCGACTTCGCACCTGTGACGCTACGCTCTGGACGAACGGATTATTGAAGGGCATTGAACCGCCGCCGCATTACCGCCCGAGCGCAGCGCGGTCCATTCTGAGCGTGATGGAAGAAGCGTGCCCCGAGGCGAGTCGAAAGAGGCTGAGACGGGGCGCAGCGAAAGCTTTTCTCAGCTGGCCGTCTCCGCCTCAATCTCTGCCACCACCCGATACGCAGCCACCTGGTCGCCCATCGCCACGTTGACCGCAACAACCTTGCCGGCCACCGTGGCGGCATGGACGTGTTCCATTTTCATGGCTTCCAGTGTCAGGATCGGTTGTCCGGCGCTCACCGCATCGCCGACAGCCACTTGCAGGGCAACGACGCGTCCGTTCATGGTCGCGCGGATCTTGCCGTCCCCGGCCGCTGCGCCGGCCTTGACGGTGGCGGCATGGGTGTTGTCCTGTAGGCGGAAGGGCTGGCCACGGTAGTGCAGCATCAGCGAGTTGCGATCACGCACCAGCGCGGCGCTTTCGACTAGGCCATCGCAGGCGAAGCGCACGCAATGAATGTCGAGTTCGATGATCGCGATGTCGAAGCGGCGGCCGTCGACGTTCACCGTATAGCGGCTACCGCCCAGGTTAACCAGCGAGGCTTCGCGGGCGCTGGCGTCGGCGTCGAAGCGCAGCGAGATCGGCAGGCGGTGGCCGATGCTATCGCCCAGGCGGCTGGTGCGCGGCGCGTTGCCAGCCGTGGTGTAGAGCAGCACGGCGGCGATGGCGTGGGCGCGGGCGTCGGTCTCGGCATTGCCGGCAAGCAGTTGGTCCAGGTGGTTGCCGATAAAGGCCGTGGTGGCGCCGCCGGCGGCAAACACCGGATGCGAGATGCAACGGCCGAGAAACACCTGGTTGGTCTCGATGCCAAGGGCCACCGTGTCTTCGAGGGCGCGGGCGAGCACGCGCCGGGCGTCGTCGCGGGAGCGGCCGTAGCCGACGATCTTGGCGATCATCGAATCGTAGTAGGGCGAGATTTCGGCACCGGATGACAGTGCGTGTTCGACGCGAACGCTGTCCGGGATCTGCCATAGGTCGATGCGCCCGCTCTGCGGCATGAAGCCGGCACGCGGGCTTTCGGCGCAGAGGCGGACTTCGATGGCATGGCCGGCGAAGCGCACGCCGTCCTGGGTCAGCGGCAGCGGTTCGCCGGCGGCGACGCGCAGTTGCAGCTCGACTAGGTCGAGGCCGGTGATGGCTTCGGTGACCGGGTGCTCCACCTGGAGGCGGGTATTCATCTCCATGAAGTAGTAGTTGCCGTCGCCGTCGAGGAGGAATTCCAGGGTGCCGGCGCCTTCGTAGGCGATGGCCTTGACGGCGGCCACGGCGGTGGCGCCCATGCGCGCGCGCAATGCAGCATCGACCGCGGGTGAGGGCGCTTCCTCCACCACCTTCTGATGGCGGCGCTGTACCGAGCAGTCGCGTTCGCCGAGATGGATGGCGTTGCCGTGGCGGTCGGCGAAGATCTGGATTTCGATATGGCGCGGTTCCATGATCGCGCGTTCGAGTATCACCTCGTCGCTGCCGAAGGCGCTGCGCGCTTCCGACTTTGCGCTGCGCAGGGCATCGCGGAACTGGGCGGCCTCAGCGACGAGGCGCATGCCGCGTCCGCCGCCGCCGGCGGTAGCCTTGATCATGACGGGGAAGCCGACCTTGGCAGCTTCCGCCGCCAGCGTCTCTTCGCTCTGGTCTTCGCCCTGGTAGCCCGGGATGCACGGCACGCCGGCATCGATCATCAGTTTCTTCGCGCCGGCTTTGTTACCCATGGCGACGATGGCGGCGGGCGAGGGGCCGATGAAGACCAGGCCGGCATCGGCACAGGCCTGGGCGAAGTCCTCATTCTCGGCGAGGAAGCCGTAGCCCGGATGCACCGCATCGGCACCGGCGCATTTGGCGGCGGCAACGATGGCGGGAATGTTGAGGTAGGACTCGGCTGGCAACGCACCGCCGACATGCACTGCCTGGTCGGCTTCATGCACGTGGCGTGCCTCGCGGTCAGCGTCGGAATAGACGGCAACGGTGCGATAGCCGAGGGCCTTGGCCGTGCGCATAACCCGCAGGGCTATCTCGCCTCTGTTGGCAATCAGTACTTTGCTGAAAGGTGTCTTCTTCATGATGGTGGTGTTGTCGCTTACGGGCGGGCCACGGAGAACTGCATCTTGTGCGGCTGGCGCTGTTCGGCTTCGCGGCACACCGAGAGCACATAGGAGAGCACGGCGCGGGTGTCGCGCGGGTCGATGACGCCGTCGTCGAGCAGGTGGGCGCTGGTGGTGAACACGTCCATCTGGCGCTCGAAGTTGTCCACGATTTTCTGCTTCAGGCTGTCGAGCTTTTCCTGATCCACGGCACCCTTGCGCTTCATCGCCGCCTCGGTGACGTTGACCATGGTGTTGGCGGCCTGCTCGGCGCCCATCACCGCAGTGCGTGCGCTGGGCCAGGAGAAGCAGAAGCGCGGGTGGAAGCCGCGACCGCACATGCCGTAGTTGCCGGCGCCGAAGGAGGCGCCGCAGTAGATGGTGATCTGCGGCACGGTGGCGTTGGTGACGGCTTGGATCATCTTCGAGCCGTGTTTGATGATGCCGGCTTCCTCGTAGGCCTTGCCGACCATGAAGCCGGTGGTGTTGTTGAGGTAGAGGATGGGCACGCGGGCCTGGCAGCAGGCCTGGATGAAGTGCGTCGCCTTGCTCGCCCCCTGGGTGTCGATGGGACCGTTGTTGGTGATGATGCCGATGGGCATGCCTTCGATGTGGGCGTTGCCGCACACCGTGGCGGAGCCATAGAGCGGACTGAATTCAAGGAAGTCGGAATCGTCGACGAGGCGGGCGATGAGTTCCTTCATGTTCACCGGCCGCTTGTAGTCGGCGGGCATCACGCCGAGCAGCTCCTCGGCGTCGTAGCGCGGCGGGCGGAAGCTGCGTGCCGCTTCGGCGGGGACTCCGCGGTTCCATTCCAGCTTACTCACCAGATCGCGGGCGATGCGCAGGGCGTCACGGTCGTCCTCGGCCAGATAGTCGCCGAGACCGGAAATCGTGGTGTGCATTTCGGCGCCGCCGAGTTCCTCTTCGGTGGCGATCTCGCCGGTGGCGGCCTTGAGCAGCGGCGGCCCGGCGAGGAAGGCGCGGGAGCGGCCGCGCACCATGATGATGTAGTCGGCGAGGCCGGTCTGGTAGGCGCCGCCGGCGGTAGACGAGCCGTGGGTGACGGTAATCACCGGTAGCCCGGCGGCCGAAAGGCGGGCGAGATTGCGGAACAGGTTGCCGCCGTTGATGAACTCTTCGACCCGGTAGGCCATCAGGTTGGCGCCGGCGCTTTCCACCAGTTGGATGTAGGGCAGCTTGTTTTCCAGCGCCAGTTCCTGCACCCGCAACTGCTTGTCGAGGCCGCGCGGTTGCAGCGCGCCGGCGTCGATGCCCGAATCGGAGGCGATGACCATGCAGCGCACACCGGAAACGTAGCCGATCCCCGCCACCACGCCGCCGCCGGGGATGCTCTTTTCCGGATCGGGTTTGTCCAGGCAGTAGCCGGCGAGAGTGGAGAGTTCGAGGAAGGGCGTGCCGTGATCGAGCAGCAGCGAGATGCGTTCCCGCGGCAGCAATTGGCCGCGCTTCTCGAAGCGTTCCTTCGAGGCTGCGGAGGCCTGCCGTGTACGCTCTTCGATGGCCCGGATACGGTCGAGAACGGCGAGCATGCTGTCGCGGTTGGCGCGAAAGGCATCGCTGCCGGTAGATAGTTCAGATTCGATGACTGCCATGGTTAAAACACCGAGTGAAACGCGATCAATGTGAGTGGATTCCGGACAATGACGTCAGCTTACAGGCCGCCGCCACTCCGGTCTTGCATCATCTGGCTGCCGCAACCACCGTTCGGCTTCCCGCCGCCGGCGGATCGGCCGGGGGGCCTGCGAAGCACTGGGCGATCGGCAGCCATTGCGCCGCCGTGCCGCCGTAGCGCAAGCCGGTATCCGCGACGTTGCGGCGCTGGGTGACCACGAGGCAGAACTCTTCCGCGCTGCCGCTGACGAAGTCGGTTGCCGACGGTTCGCCCCAGGTCCACTGCTCACCGCCGGGTCCGCTTAGGCTCACCCAGGGAACCACCGGCGGCACATCGAGCCGGCGATTGACGAAGGTCCAGCCGAAGGTGGTGACACCGATGTGGGCGATGTGCTTCAGACGCGCGGTGGCCGGCCGGCGCCGGCCGAGTATGTCGTAGATGTCCTGGCCGTGGGCCCACGTCTCCATCATCCGCGCGGTGATGAACGAGCGGGTACCCATCGGCGGGCCGTACCAGGGCAGGCGGGCTTTCGGGTCGAGCGCGGCGAGCGTGGCAACCAGTTTTTCGTAGCAGGTACGCCATTGTTTTGCCAGCGCGGCACCTTCGAGGTGGCCGTAGCACTCGCGCGCGATGGTGCTGATTTCGCGCCCTTCGCTTATCTGCCGGCCGATTGCTGCGGCATCGGCGGCGAAGGCGTCGGGATCGGTTGCAGCGAGCAGCCCGCGTTCGTCGAAAAACAGCAGGTGGGCGATCTCGTCGAATGGCGTCCAGCCGTAGAACTTCGATCGCAGCGCCCACTGCTCGGCAGACAGCGGCTCGACCAGATCGGCCAGTTCGGCATATTCGGCCCGCAGTTCGTCGCATAACGCTTTCATGGTCGATCCTTTTTGCGGATTCGCAGCGAATCCGTGAATGTTTTGTGGATTTTTTGGGGGGCGTCGAATCAGGCGATCGCCCGACTCTGGTCGGCCCAGTAGGGTTCGCGGAGGACGCGTTTGAGCAGCTTGCCCGACGGGTTGCGCGGCAGCGCGGCGACGAAATCCACCGACTTCGGGCATTTGTAGTGGGCGATTCGCGCCCTGGCGAAAGCGATGATCTCGTCGGCCTCGGCTGCCGCCCCCGGCTTCAGCACCACGCAGGCCTTGACTGCCTCGCCCCAGGTGGGGTCGGGCACGCCGATGATGGCGACATCGGCGACCGCCGGATGCGAGGCGATCACGTTTTCAACTTCGGCGGGATAGATGTTTTCCCCTCCGGAGATCACCAGTTCCTTGATCCGGTCGCTGAGGTAGAGGTAGCCATCGGCAATGTAGCCGACGTCGCCGGTACGCAGCCAGCGCCCCTCTCCGGGGACGTCTATCAGGGTTTCCGCGCTCGCCTGCGGGTTGCGGAAATACCCCTTCATCACCGATCCGGAGCGAACCTGGATTTCGCCGACCTCGCCGTTGCCGCACACATGACCGTCCTTGAGATCGGCGATGCGCAGCGATACGCCCTGTAGCGGTTTTCCGGCCGAGCGCAGCAGCGCCGGCCGGTCGTGGTCGGCGGCATCGAGACAGGTGGCCATGCCGGCCAGCTCGGTCATGCCGAAAACCTGGATCAGTCCGCACTTAAGCGCATCGCGGACCTCTTTAAGCACGGTCTCGCTGACCGGCGAGCCGCCGTAACCGATGGCCCGCAGCGACGGCAGTGTCGCTTGCCGCTCAACCACGGCCTGGCCTAGCATGCGCATCATCGTCGGCACCATGAAGGCGTTGGTGACTCCGTGGTGCTGAATCGATTCGAGAATCTCCTGCGGGACGAACTCCGGGTGCGCCACGACGGTTGCCGCTTCGTGGAGAATGGTGACCGTATTCACAATCCCCGATACGTGGAAGGTAGGCAGGGCGTCGAGCAGTACCGTGGGTGCGCCTTTTCGGTAGCCGAAATATTCCGCAATCGCGTTGCACTGGAAAAGCACGTTGGCGTGGCTGAGTTCGACGCCTTTGGGTTTTCCGGTGGTTCCTGAGGAATAAAGCTGCAAGGCGGTGTCGCTGGGCGCGGGGACATGACCCGGATCGATGGCTTCGAACGCTGCCGCCCAGGCGGAAAGGGGTGTTTCGGTCGCAGGCTCGGTGCCCAGGATGCGTTCGACCCGCGGCAGGGCGATGGTGCCCAACGCCGGGAGAAAAGCCGCATCGACCATCAACAGCCGGGATTCGCTGTGGTTGATGACATATTCCAGCTCGGCCGGCGCCAGACGCCAGTTCATCGGTGTAAATACCGCGCCGATCTTGTTCGCCGCCATCAGCAGGACAAGGCACTGGGCGGTATGGCGGGTCAGCGCACCGACCCGGTCGCCGGCGCCGATGCCGAGCGACAGCAGCCCCTGGGCGACGCGATTGGATTCGTTCGCGACGTCAGCATATGTCCAGTTGCGCGCCGGGGCGGCAATCGCCAACCGATCATGTCTGGCCTGACCCCATTTGCGGATGATTTCCGGTACTGACTGAAACATCGAGTGCGTTCCTATGAAGTTATCGCCCCGAAGCTTACAAGAGCGGTTGGCCCAGTCTTGCGGAAATTGGCTAAGCGCCGGCGAGTCCTCCGGGCGTGGAACGCTGTGAGACCCCCCCCTTTCGGGTCGGGCGCTGCCGGTTGCACTGTTACCCGTCAGGATGCGCCGATACCAGTAAACCGGTATCAAAAATATGGCCGCTGCGGTATTTCCATCGATCCCGGCGTCGGATAACGTTAATACATGGGAATTCTGCGTGCGCATGCGTTCGGGCAAGCGCCGGGGTTCTTTTCCGACCGGAGCGTAACAACCATGATTGGACAACGTCGAATTCCTCTGCGGCGGGAAGCCGAAGTAAAGCCGGGCATGTTCCAGTTTGCAGCGATTGCACCCGCCAGTCCAGGCGATGCCGATGCGCTGGTCGTAGACCGGGCAGGCAGGATCGTCAGTTGCGGCGGGACCGCGGAGCAGGTGTTCGGGGCACGCCGCCCGCAGCTGATAGGACGGCGAATTTCGGAGTTCGTCGCCGGACTGTTTCTTGGCGGCTCATCGCCGAGCTACGGCGAGCGCTACCTCGCCTATTTGTGTGCTACCGGCGATTGGCGGAAATACGAGGCGAGGGATGTCAAAGGGCGGCGGATTCCCGTCGAACTCCATCTGTCGCGGACGCGGGCCGGCGGTCAGGAGTCCTTCCTGCTCAGGCTGCGTTGCTCACACGACATGAACTTGGCGCGAGAGGCCGAAGATATCCTGGATTGAGGCGCATCAATTTCCAGTTTCCTGTCCGACAACACCGAATGAGGAGAAGAAAATGAAAACCAGAGCCGAGACGACGGTCAAGACGAAAAGCCGTTCGGCCGCAAAGCAGGCGTGCATGGCCGATATCAACGATTTGTCCGGCAATTGCGCATGTTCGCGCGAACGGATGATCGCTGAAGCCGCCTATTTCCGGGCCGAGCAGCGCGGGTTTATGCCCGGCAATGAAATGTCGGACTGGCTTCAGGCGGAGGCCGACGTGGAAGGGGCGCTGCGCAGCAGCCCATAGCCCTTGCCCGCCCTTTGAATTTGCGGACGCCATCCTTCATCTGATGAAAGAGAATCTCTTATGAGCAATATCACCCGTTTCGATCCATTCGACGATCTGGACAACCTGTTCAAGGGCTTCATGGTTCGCCCGGTGTTCCAGGGGACAGCCGTCGCACCGCAGATGAAACTCGACGTGAGCGAGGATGACAAGGCCTATACGATCAAGGCTGAAATCCCCGGTGTAAACAAGGAGGACATCCATCTTTCGGTGGACGGCAACCAGGTTTCCATCCGTGCCGAGGTGAAGCGGGAAACGGAAAAGAAGGAAGGCAAGCGGGTCGTCCATAGCGAACGCTATTACGGGCAGGTGTCGCGCAGCTTCACGCTCGACAAGGACGTGGAGCAGGGCGGGGCCTCGGCAAAATATGTAGATGGCGTGCTGGAGGCGGTGCTGCCCAAGAAGCAGGGGACGACAGCGGCGAAAATAGCCGTCTCGTGAGATCAATGCCCACGGGCGCTGCGTCCGCGGCGATGCGGGGCTGTCGCCGGCGGTTTGGTTTGCCCCGACACGGCGGGGTATAGTAGGCAAGCAGTCCAGCGCCCCGCTACCGCGTGCCGGTAGCGGAAGCCCGGGCGCACGGTAGCGGTGGCCCGGTCGTTACTGAACGATGCATGCGTTGCCTTTGCCGGGAAGGCGTTGCATTGAACAAGGCGAAAAATTCCGTGGAATCACATACGTCACAGGATGCCGAGGCCGTAGCCCATCTGCATCGCTATGCTGAACAGGGCTTGGAAAAGCAGATGTCGCCGGCGGCGCACGTTGCCCAATTCAATGAGCGGGTGATCGACAGCATGCAGCAAGGTGTCATCGTCTACGGCCCGGATCTGCGCTATCGGGTGTGGAATCCCTTCATGGAAAAATTTACCGGGATGACGGCACGCGATGTGCTCGGCCGCCATCCGCTGGAGGTTTTCCCCTTCCTCATGGAAGGCGGCGTCATGGACAGCCTGAACGGCGCTCTTGCCGATGGAACCGAAAAGTCGGTCGAATTTCCGTTCCAAGTGTGGCAGACCGGCTACTCCGGCTGGGCGTTGGATCGTACCGCACCGCTCCGCGACGAGAACGGGGAAATCATTGGCGTCATGGGCGTCGTGACCGACATTACGGAGCAAAAGCGGGCACAAGACGCTTTGAAGGAATCGAATCGATTCACGCGAGGCCTGATCGATTCGCTGAAGGATGGGTTTTCCGCACTGGACTCAAGGGGCGTGCATCTGGATGTAAACCCGGCTTTGTGCAACATGACCGGCTTTTCGCGCGATGAACTGATCGGCACGGGCATACCCCATCCCTATTGGCCGCCGGAGGAGCATGCGTCATTTCAGGCGATATTCGAGCAGAGCATTGCAAAGGGAGAACTTGGCGATCTCGAATTGACCCTGATGCGCAAAGGAGGGGAGCGCTTTCCTGCACTGGTCACTCCGTCCGTGGTCAGGGACGAACTGGGTCGGGTCGTCAGCTACTCGGCGACGGTGAAGGATATTACCGAGCGCAAGAAGGCGGACGAAGTGCTGCAAGCCTCCCAGCAACGCTTCCAGGACATTGTCAACACCGCCGACGGTATCGTCTGGGAGGCCGACGCAAGAACGTTCGACTTCACTTTCGTCAGCACACAGGCCGAGCGCCTGCTGGGTTATCCCGTGGAAGAGTGGTTACAGCCGGGCTTCTGGGTGGATCATCTGCATCCGGACGACAAGGACTGGGCGTCCGAATTTTGCCTATCCTGCACTCTGCGCTCGGAGCCGCATGATTTCGAATACCGCTTCATCGCGCAGGACGGCAGTACGGTCTGGCTGCACGACATCGTTACCGTCGTGGTAGAAGACGGCATACCGCGCTGGATGCGCGGCATCATGGTGGATATAACCCGCCGTCGGCAGACCGAGGAACAGCTGCGGGAGATGGCCGAGAACCTTGAATCCAAGGTGATCGAACGAACCGGGCAGCTGCGTAAACTTTCGGCGATGCTGACGATGACCGAGGAGCGTGAGCGACGCATCCTGGCGCAGGATCTGCACGACAACCTGGGCCAATTGCTGGCGGTCCTCAAGATCAAACTCACCTCGATGGCCGCCGGCCCGCTACAGGCCGCGGTCGATCAGATCGTTGGACTGGTGGACCAGGCCGACCGGGCGGCGCGCACCATTACCCAGCAGCTGAGTCCGCCGGTGCTGCACACGCTTGGCCTGGTGCCGGCGCTGGAATGGCTTGCCGACGAAATCCGGCGCGTCTATGGGGTTACCGTGCATATCGACCACGATACCTGTCACAAGCGGCTGGTCGACGAGGTACAGGCGGTGCTCTACCGCGCGGCGCGCGAGTTGCTGATAAATGTCGCCCGCCATGCCGGGGTGACCGACGCCAGCCTGACCTGCCTGTGCAACCAGGGCCGCCTGATGATCGTTGTCAGCGACGACGGATCCGGCTTCGAACCGATCGCCCACATTGATGCCTGGCCTGAACACAATAGTTTCGGTCTCAAGTCTATTCACGAACGCGTTGTGAATATCGGCGGCGAAATGGAAATCGACAGCAGCCCAGGCAACGGCACCACGATCACGTTGAGCGTGCCTCACGCCATCGGCGAAAAGGAAATCTGCGATGATCCGAATAATGCTTGTCGATGACCATACGATGGTGCGCGAAGCCCTGCGCTTTGTGCTGGAGCAGGATGTGGGCATGGAAGTGGTGGCGGAAGTCGGCGATGGCGAAACGGCGCTGAGCATGGCAGACACACTGGAGCCGGACGTGGTCGTTATGGATGTGGCCCTGCCCGGGCAATCCGGCATCGAAATCACGCGCCGCCTGCTCGCCAAACATCCGCAGATCAAGGTGGTGGCCTTGTCCACCTATCTCGATCGCAGCATCATCCAGCAAATGCTCGATGCCGGCGCCAACGGCTACATCGCCAAGTCGGCGGCCGGTGCGGAATTGAAGCAGGGGATTCGCAATGCGGTCGCCGGACGCAGCTATCTTTGCTCCGACGCGGCCGCCCTGGTGGCCGATAGTATGCGTGAGCGGCGGGGGCCGTCGGGTTCGTCGGAGGTGCGCAGCCTTTCACGACGCGAAATGCAGGTGGCCACGCTGTTGGCTGAGGGCAAAAGCGCACCGGATATCGCCGAGCAGCTGCACATCGCTCCCGGCACCGTCGACGTCCATCGTCGCAACCTGATGCGCAAGCTCGGCTTGCATAGTGTGGTCGACCTGACTAAGTACGCCATCCGTACCGGGATGGTCATGCCATAAAAGTACGGGCCGGTGGCGGCCGTTCAGGTTTCAGTTTTCACTCAGCCACACGCCTATACTTGAAACGCACCTCAGAACGTCCTTCAACGTGACCAGGAGTAATCATCATGTCCAAGTCCCAGCAGTCCAACAAGGAAGCGAAAAAGCAGGCTGTACTGACACCGAAGGAAAAGAAAGCGGCCAAGCAGGTAAAGAAGCATGCCGGAGACGTCGTTCCCCTGATTGTAAAGGGTTCCTGAGTTCTTGCCAGGATCGATCAACCACTGATACCCGGTGGCCTCCTGATAAAAAAGGAATCTGAGGGCTCCTTTGGAGGCCATGCGGCATTATCACGCAGCAAATCCAATCTGTATGAGTACAGGGAGTGTCAAAGCGACGCGTGCTTACATGACATCTACCCACGGCTTTCCGTACAAGAAAAAAAGCCACCGTTGAAGGTGGCTTTTTTTCTTGTTTATTGGTGGGTGGTACAGGGATTGAACCTGTGACCCCTGCCGTGTGAAGGCAGTGCTCTACCGCTGAGCTAACCACCCGATTCGCGGAAGGCGCGCATTTAAGCACAAAGCCCGCTTTTCGGTCAAATTTGGCCGTGGGCGCTTAAAATCGCGGCCTTCGATGATTCTCTTCAAAGCTGCCATGACGGTTCGTACCCGCTTCGCCCCTAGCCCAACCGGTTTTCTCCATATCGGAGGCGCCCGCACGGCGCTTTTCTCCTGGGCCTATGCCCGTCGCCACGGCGGTACCTTCATCCTGCGGGTCGAGGATACGGATGTCGCCCGGTCGACGCCGGAGGCGGTGCAGGCCATCCTAGACGGCATGCGCTGGCTCGGGCTGGAGCATGACGAGGGGCCGTTCTATCAAATGCAGCGCATGGAGCGCTACAAGGCGGTAGTGGCGCAAATGCTGGCGGCCGGCTCCGCTTATCACTGCTACACGGCGCCGGAAGAACTCGACCATCTGCGCGAGGATCAGCGCGCCCGCGGCGAGAAGCCGCGCTACGACGGGCGCTGGCGCCCCGAGCCGGGCAAGACGCTGCCCGAACCTCCCGCCGGTGTGGCACCGGTGGTGCGTTTCCGCAATCCGCTCGACGGTGTGGTGGCCTGGGACGATCAGGTCAAGGGCCGCATCGAGTTCGCCAATGCCGAACTCGACGACCTGATCATCGCTCGTGCCGACGGCACGCCCACTTACAACTTCTGCGTGGTGGTGGACGACTGGGACATGGGCATCACCCATGTGATCCGCGGCGACGACCATGTTAACAACACCCCGCGCCAGATCAACATCCTCCATGCGCTCGGCGCACCGGTGCCGCTCTACGCCCACCTGTCGATGATTCTCGGCGACGACGGGCAGAAACTGTCCAAGCGCCACGGCGCGGTTTCGGTCACCCAGTACGACGAAGACGGTTATCTGCCCGAAGCGGTGATCAACTACCTGGGCCGGCTGGGATGGTCCCACGGTGACGAGGAGATTTTCAGCCGTGAGCAGTTCGTCGAATGGTTCGGCCTCGACCACATCACGCCCTCGGCGGCGCAATTCAATACCGAGAAGCTGAACTGGCTCAACCAGCACTACATAAAACACGCCGCCGATGCCTATCTGGCGAGCGAAGTGGCGCGGCGGCTGGCGTGGCGCCGCATCGACACCGAGTCGGGCCCCGCTCTGGAGCGGGTGGTGACCCTGTACAAGGACCGGGTGGTGAATCTCAACGAGTTGGCCGATACGGTGGAACCGTTCTTCGTCGAAATCCATGCCTCTGCGGAAATGCTCGGCACCCATCTGACGGCTGACGCGCGTACCGCCCTCACGGCGTTGCGCAGCCGTCTTGCCGAGGTGGAATGGCAGAAGCCGGCGTTGAGCGCGGCAATCAAGGAGACCTGCGCGGCGCTGGGTATCAAGATGCCGCAGGTGGCCATCCCGCTGCGCGTGGCACTGCTCGGCCAGCCGCAGTCGCCATCAATTGATGCCGTGCTCGAAGTGATGGGGCGGACGGCGGTGTTGGCGAGGCTGGACCGCTACCTGTAGGAAAACAACGCTTCCACCGTTTGGGCCGAACTTGTCGAAGCCCCCAAGCCCTCATACCGCATGGCGGGGCGCTGCGACAAGCCGGTCCTGGAAGGGCTCAGCGCGACACGATGCTACCGTTGCGCACGCGCACCGCATCCCCCATTTGCCATGCCGGGCGGGTTTCTGAGGTGACAACGCTGCGGGTGCCGTCTTCCATGCGGATCGATATTTCGTAGAGCGCTGTTTTCTTCTGATCCTTTTCGATCTTGTTGCCGAGCAGTGCGCCGCCGATGACCCCGGCGAGCGTTGCCAGCGTGCGGCCGTTGCCGTCTCCGATGTTGTTGCCCAGCGCGCCGCCAACCACGCCGCCGGCGACAGCACCGAGGCCCGAGCCGTCGCCTTCGCGGGCGATCGCGCGGATCGTTTCCACCGTGCCGCATTCGTCGCAGCGCGGCGGCGCAGGATAGTCGCGGGGCGGTGGGGGCCTGTCGCCGTCTGGAAGGGTGGCGGACGCGAGCGGGATATGCGCGGCACTCGGCGCCGGTTGCGGGCGCGGGCGGGGCTTGGGCACCACCACAGACGTTTTGCGCTCGGTGGCCGGTGCGCTTGCAGCAGACGCCGCGACCGCCGGCTTGTCGACTTCAGCCAGGGCGACGGGGGGGCCAACCGCGGGTGTGTCCGCCGGGCTCGCCTGCAGCCATCCGGTCGTCGATCCGATCACGCCCAACGCCGCGGCGATCACCGCAAGCGCGGCGGCCCAGAGTATCGGATGTAGGCGGGGTTTGAGGGGGGTGTCCATGATGGGGCCTCCTGTTGTGGAATAGCACATCTAACGCAGCTCGACTCCCGCGGCTGACGGCGGCAACGATTTGTTACTTCGCGGGCAAGCCGCCCCGGCGTTGTTCACGCAATAGAAATCGCGCCGGGTCGAGGGCATCGACCAGTTTGCGCTCCAACGGCAGCGGCTCGTCCTCCAGTTGCGCCGCCAGTAGTTCGGCCGCCAGCGGGGCGAACACCATGCCGCGGCTGCCGAGGCCGGTCAGGACGTGCAGGCCGGACAGGCGCGAAACCTGGGACAGTTGTGCGCCGAGGCGCAGCGGCGCCGTAACGTCGGGCAGGCTGCCAACCAGGGGCATCCGGTCGCGCGCGGCGGTACGGAAGCCGACGCGGCCGGGCAGCGTCGCGGCGACGAAACCCGACAGATCGGCTTCGGGCAGCAATGCGCGCAGATGCCCCAGATTGACGGCGTGGCTGTCGGCGCGGGGCTGGGGATCGTCGTCGTCGAGGTCGTAGGTGGCGCCGAAGCAGTGCATGCCTGCCGCCGCGGGCGTGACGTAGCCGTTGCCGCACAGCGCCAGCCGGAGGTCGGGCAGGGCATCTTCGGGCAGGAAGCTGACCTGGCCGCGAATCCGCGTCAGCGGCAGTACGCAGTCCGGCCGCAGACGGAGGACGTCGTAGGCGTTGGCGAGAATCGCCAGCGGCGCTTCGGCCAGCGCGGTACCGGCCGCATCGAGTGCCCGCCAGCCGTCGTCCGTTGGCTGCAATTGCGCGACCTCGCAGCGATAGCGGGCGACGATGCGCTCGCCGCCACGGCGCAACAACGCCCGGCATAGCGTCGGCGGGCTGACCCAGGCGCCGCCCGGATAGTGCCAGCCGCCGGCGGGAAGGCGGGTTCCGGCAAGGACCTCGGCCTGTGCACGGGTGACGAAGCGCACGTAGTCGTCGGGAAAACCGAGGGTCGCGCAGGTCTTGCGCTGCTCGGCTTCCTGCGCGGCATCGCGCGCCACTTGCAGGATGCCGCAGGGCGACCAGGCCAGCGTCGGGTCGATGGCGCCCAGCGTCTGCAACAAGCGGAAAGCGTAAAGATGGCTGGCGCGGACGATTCGCGCCATTGCATTGTCGTCGCCCGAAATCGCCGGGTGCAGCAGGCCGGCCGGATTGCCCGATGCCTCCTGCGCCGGAGCGTCGTGTCGTTCCAGCAGATGCACCGCCCAGCCCCGCGCGGCGAGCCGCTCGGCTATCGCGCAGCCGGCGACCCCGGCTCCGATCACCAGAGCTCGCCGGCAGGCGACGGTCGCTGTAGCCAAGGACGCTCGAATCGGCCGGCGACTGTGCAACCGGCCGCACAGCATCTCGCGCTTGCGGCCGAACCCGGGGCGTTTTTCCAGGGCCCACCCTTCTCGGACAAGGGTCTCCCGGACATTAATGGCGACGCTCCAGGTCGCCAGCGTGGCGTCGGTAGCACAGAGTCGGGTGGCGCTGCGCAGCAGCATCGGTAGCCACAGCCCGGGATTGCGCGCCGGGGCGAAGCCATCCAGGTAGAGCGCATCGGCACGGGCGGCAAGGGTTGGCAATTGCGTTGCCGCATCGCCCAGCAGCAGGGTCAGGGTGACGCGCCCGCCATCGAGCAGCAGGCGGTGAAATCCCGGCGTCAGCGGCGGCCAAGCGTCGTGCAGTTGCCGGGCCAGCGCGGCAAGTTCGGGCCAGCGCCGGTGCAGGATATCCAGATCCTCGCGGCGGAAGGGATGGAGTTCCGTCGAAACGAAATGCAGGCGCTCGCAGCGTTGTGGGTCGTCGCGCCAGGCCTGCCAGGTGGCGAGGAAATTCAGTCCGAGGCCGAACCCGGTTTCCAGCACCGTGAACAGGCGGCGTTGCTGCCAGCGTCCAGGCAGGGCATTGCCGCGGATAAACACGTGGCGTGCCTGCTCCAACCCGCCGTCGGCCGAGTGATAGACGTCGTTATAGGCGGCAGAGAGCGGAATGCCCTGCGGGTTGAATTCGAGGCGCGCGGGAACGATGGCGGGGGCGGGGCGGGCGGCCATTAACCTGAAATCAATCGGGGAACTATAAAAAACGCGGGGCCGCACGGGCCCCGATGGCGAACGGCAATGCCTGGCGCGAATCAGCGCAGTGCGGAAACCGCCTGGTATTGCTGCACCGGCTTGGCGTTGAAGTCGGCCGTGTTCGGCTCGGCTTCCTTGCCGCTGAGGCTGACCTTGGTCGACTCCTCGCGGGTTTCCGTTATTTCAGCCGGCTTCGCTTCCTCGCGCGGCGGCGGGGCCTCGGTCACGCTGGTCTGCGTCGGGCGACCGCCGCTGACGGAGCCGCTACTGGGGCTAGCGGTGGAACTGGCGATGGCGTCGATCATGATCTGCTCCCGGTAAACACTGTTTATACGCTAGCACGCGCGCCTGCTTTGCGCCAGAGGCCCAATCCACAATCAGACCTTGAATTGATCCACCATCCTGGTCAGCGATCCAGCGAGTTTTTCCAGTTGCTCTGCGTTTTGGGCGATTTCGTTGGTGTCGGCGTTGTTGCGCTCGGCCATGGTAACGATGCGATCCACGTTCTCCACCACCAGGTTAGTGGCCGCACTCTGCTCCTGCATGGCCAGCGCGATGTCGCTCACCGCGGCGATGACCTGGCCGGCGCCGACGCGGATTTCGGCCATCGACTTGCCGGCTTTTTCGGTCAGCGTCACCCCTCCCTGCACCCGAGCGCTGCCTTCGTGCATGCTGTTTACGGCTTCCAGCGTGCCGCTGCGAATGCCTTCGATGGTACGGCCGATTTCCAGCGTGGACTGCGCCGTGCGCTCCGCCAGCTTGCGCACCTCGTCGGCAACCACGGCGAAGCCGCGGCCCTGTTCACCGGCGCGGGCGGCCTCGATGGCGGCGTTGAGCGCCAGCAGATTGGTCTGGTCGGCGATTTCGCGGATTACGTTAACGATGGAGACGATCTGATTCGACATTTCGCCCAGCGTCTCGATGCGTTGTGCGGAGCTCGTTACCGCGACGGCGATGCGGCTCATTTCGCCGGCCGCATTGGCGACGATTTCCTCCCCCTGCTGTGCCAGCGAGCCGGCCCTTTCGGCGATCTGGTGGGCGTCGCTGGAGTTGCTTGCCACCTGTTCGATACTGGCCTTGGTTTCCTCGATGGCCGCCGCCATCGATCCCGAAGCTTGGTTTTGCTCGTCCGAGCTCAGTGCGACGTGATGGGCCGAGGCAGCGACGCGCGAGGACAACTCCATGACTTCGTGGGCGCTGTCCATGACGCGGCGGATCAGATCCTGAAAGCTGCCGACCATGTCGTTGAAGGCGCGGCCGATTTCGGCGATTTCGTCGCGATTGCGGGTATCGACGCGGCGCGAAAGATCCTGGGTCTCGCCGATCGACCGCATTACCTTGCGAATCTCGTCGATGGGACGCGAAATGCTGCGGATCAGCAGCATCAGCATCGTGGTGATCAGTAACGAACCAGCCAGGACTGTGGCGATCAGTTCGATCGCCCGCTCACGGAAGATGCTATTCACATCGTCGAGATAGATGCCCGAGCCTATTACCCAGCCCCAGGGCTGAAAACCCGACACGTAGGACACCTTGGGTACCGGCTGATCGAAGCCCGGCTTGGGCCAGAGATAGTGGACGAAACCGGCGCCATCGCGTTTGACCGTCTCGGCAAATTCGACGAAAACCGCCAACCCGCTCGGATCTTTGAAGTCGGCAAGGCTTTTTCCTTCCAGCTCGGGTTTGAACGGATGCATGACCATGGTCGGGGTCATGTCGTTCACCCAGAAATACTCGCTTTTTTCGTAGCGCATTGCGCGCAGGGCTTCAATAGCCGCCGTCTTGGCGTCGGCTTCAGTCAGTTGGCCCTTGTTTTGCAAGTCGTGGTAATGGGCCACCAGGGTGGTGGCGGCCTCGACCAAATGGCGGGTTTTCGTTTCGCGGTCGAGCATCAGGGTCGAGCGTTCGGTAACCAGGGCGATCGCTGTGACAACCAGGAAACCGATGATGGAGAGCAGCAGAACGCAAAGCAGCTTGCCGCGGATGGTGCGGGGAGTAAGCATGGGAGCAGTCGGGAACCGTAGGAAGGCGAAAAACTGAAAATGCGGCGTTGCCGAAGCCTTATGTCGCGCATGGATAATCCGGCAGGGGCGCATGTTACCATTCCGCGCCCCATGTCCCCCCTCGACGACGTCTTTTCCGCCAGCGGCCCGCTGGCTCAGGCCATTCCCGGATATCGTCCGCGCGCCCAGCAACTGGAAATGGCGCTCCGCATCGAGGCGGCGCTGCGTGAGAACCGAGTGTTTGTCGCCGAAGCCGGCACCGGAACCGGCAAGACCTTCGCGTATCTCGCTCCGGCCTTGCGTTCGGGGGGCAAGATCATCGTCTCCACCGGCACCAAAACCTTGCAGGACCAGCTCTTCCGCCGCGACCTGCCGGTGCTGCGCGACGCGCTCAAGGTCGGCGTCACGGTCGCCCTGCTCAAAGGCCGCGCCAATTATGTCTGCCCGTACCACCTGGAACGCGCGATGAGCGAGGGGCGGCTGGCGAGCCGGACCGAAGCGGGGCATTTGCGTACCATCGCCCGCTTTGCCAAAGCCAGCAAGAGTGGCGACAAGGCTGACCTGGACTCGGTCCCTGAAAATTCGGCGGCCTGGATGCTGGCCACCTCGACGCGCGACAACTGTCTCGGTCAGGACTGTCCGCAGGTCAAGGAGTGTTTTGTCCTCAACGCCCGCCGCGAAGCGCTGAGCGCCGACCTGGTGGTGGTGAACCACCATCTGTTCTTCGCCGATGTGATGCTCAAGGACGACGGCCTGGGCGAACTGCTGCCCGCCTGCAACGCGGTGATCTTCGACGAGGCGCATCAGTTGCCAGAGGTTGCCGGGCTGTTCTTCGGCCAGAGTCTGGGCACTGCCCAGCTCGTCGAACTGGCCCGCGATGCGCGCGACGAAGGTATTGCCGCGGCCAAGGATTACGCTCCGTTGCAGGATGCGGTGCGACTGCTGGATAAGGCCGCGCGCGATCTGCGGCTCGCGGTGAAGGCGGAAAACGCCCGTTTCCCCGGTGAGCGACTGACCGCTGAAAGCGATTTCCGCGACTCTCTCGATACCCTGGAAAAAAACCTGACCGGCGTATTGCGCCACTTGGAAGCCCAAGCCGGACGCAGCGAGGGCATCGACAGCTGTGCGCGTCGCGCCGGCGAGCTGGTGCTGCGCCTGAAACAGTGGCGCAGCGCCGATCCTGCCGGCGCGGCAGCGGGCGAGAGCTACGTGCGCTGGGTCGAGGTGTTCAGCCAGGCGTTGGCGCTGAACATGACGCCGCTTTCGGTGGCCGATATCTTCCGCCGGCAGCTCGAAGGACATCCCCGCGCCTGGATCTTCACGTCGGCCACCCTGGCAGTGGGCGGCGATTTTTCCCATTACTGTGCCGAACTGGGGTTGGAGCAGGCGGAAACCGCGCAGTGGGGCAGCCCGTTCGAATACGAAGCCAACAGCCTGCTGTATTGCCCGACCGGGCTGCCCGACCCGAACGCACCGGACTACCACGATGCCGTCGCTGAGACGATCTGGCCGGCTCTACGCGCATCGCAGGGGCGTGCCTTCGTGTTGTGCACCTCGCTGCGCGCGATGCGCCGGATGCACGAACTTCTACAGCAGCGTATTGCCGATGCCGGCATCGAGATGCCGCTGCTGTTGCAGGGCGAGGGTTCACGCAGCGAATTGCTGGAGCGCTTTCGCCGCCTCGGCAACGCCGTGCTGGTAGCCAGCCAGAGCTTCTGGGAAGGCGTGGACGTGCGCGGCGAGGCGCTATCGCTGGTGGCGATCGACAAGCTGCCGTTCGCACCGCCCGACGATCCGGTGCTGGCGGCGCGCATCGACCATCTGAAGAAGCAGGGGCGCAATGCCTTTTTTGAATACCAGCTGCCGCGCACCGTGATCAGCATGAAGCAAGGCGCCGGGCGGCTGATTCGCGACGAGAGCGACCGCGGCGTATTGATGATCTGCGATCCGCGGCTGGTCTCGAAACCTTATGGCAAGACAGTCTGGCGTTCGCTGCCGCCGATGCGGCGGACCCGCGACATTGCAGAGGTAGAGGCCTTCTTCGCTGCTGCCGGGCTAGACTTCGCAGCATGAAATCGATCGCCGAAACTGCTGCGCTGAATGCCGTCCCGCTCGGCGGCTGCCTTGACCGCGCGCGGGCGTCGCCGCTGCTGGCGCGCTGTCCGGGCATGTTCTCCGATACCCGCGTTTTCCTCGCCGCGACGCATCTGCGGGCCATGGCGGAGGCCGTCGCCGCCATCGAGCGTGCAGCGCAGTTGCCGGGATGGCAGCAGGCCACGCTGGGTCGGACCGAGGAGCCGGCTGTTTCGGCCGGCGGTCGCGGCGTTTTTTTTGGCTATGACTTTCATATCACCGCAGCCGGGCCGCAACTGATCGAGATCAACACCAATGCCGGCGGCGCCCTGATCAATATCGAGCTGCTCAGGGCGCAGCGGGCGGATACTCCGGCGGCGGAATACCTGCCGAACGCCGACGAGCTGGAAGATGCAATGTTCCGCATGTTCATCGCCGAATGGCAGGCCGCGGGCCGCGACGGGCGGCCTGCCCGCATCGCCATCGTCGATGACTCGCCGGCCGAGCAGTTCTTTTTGCCCGAATTCGAAATGGCCCGCGACCTGTTCCGCGCGCGCGGCATCGAAGCGCTGATTTGCGATCCGACGCAGCTCGACTATCGCGAATCCGCCCTCTGGTTCGGCGGGCGGCGTGTCGATCTGGTCTACAACCGGCTGACCGATTTCGCCTTGAAGCATCCGGCACATCGCGCGCTGAGCGACGCCTGCGCCGCCGCCGTAACCATCGTTACCCCCGACCCGCGCACCTATGCGCTGTTCGCCGACAAGCGCAACCTGGTATTGCTGAGCGATGCGGCCTGGCTGCGGAGCATCGGCGTTGCCGCTGCCGACCGAGCGGCGATTGCGGCGGTGGTGCCGACGACCGAAATCGTCGTTGCCGACCGTGGCGAGGAGCTTTGGCAGCGACGCAAAGGACTGTTCTTCAAGCCCGCCTCGGGTTACGGGTCGAAGGCGGTGTACCGAGGCCTCAACGTCACCCGCGGCGTCTTTGTGGACATTCTGGCCGGCGATTATGTCGCCCAGGCACTGGTGCCTCCGGCGACACGGAAAGTGTTCACCGACGATGGCGCCGAGGTCGACCTCAAGTACGATTTGCGTTGCTACGCCTATGCCGGCAAGCTGCAATTGATCGCGGCGCGGCTGTGGCAGGGGCAGACCACCAACTTCCGCACGCCCGGCGGCGGTTTTGCACCGGCCGTGGTGGCCTGAGCCGGGGAAACCCTGATTGAAATCATGGTGCGGCGGCATAGGGTATGCGAACATCGCCGCCGTTGCCGAACACCGACCGACTGGACTGGATTGATGAACCGATGCTGAGTTACGAACAGGCGTTGCAGCAATTGCTGGCGGCGGCACGGCCGCTTGAGACCACCGAGCAGGTGGCCCTGGAAGTGGCGCTGGGGAGAATACTGGCCGCACCGCAGGTATCCTCGATTTCCGTGCCGCCCCTGAACAACAGCGCGATGGACGGTTATGCCGTGCGTTGCGCCGACATTCCGGCCGCCGGTACGACGCTGACCGTCAGCCAGCGCATTCCTGCCGGCAGCATCGGCCATACGCTGGCCGCTGGCACCGCGGCACGCATCTTTACCGGCGCACCGGTTCCAGAGGGCGCCGATGCGGTGGTGATGCAGGAGCTGTGCCGCCACAGCGGCGACAAGGTCGCCATCGATCATCTGCCGCGCAGCGGCGAGAATATCCGCCGTGCAGGCGAGGACATCGCCGCCGGACAGGAAGTGCTGGCCGCCGGTGCTCTACTGACGCCGCAGGCACTGGGCTTGCTGGCGTCGATCGGCGTGGCCCGCGTGCCGGTGCTGCGGCGCCTGCGCGTGGCACTGTTCTCCACCGGCGACGAACTGGTGCAGCCGGGCGAAGCGTTGCGTCCCGGAGCCATCTACAACTCCAATCGTTACCTGCTGCGCGGCCTGCTCGAGCAGTGCGGCTGCATCGTCACCGATCTGGGGATCGTCGCCGACAAACTCGATGCGACGCGTGCGTCGCTGCGCGACGGTGCGGCAAAATGCGACGTCATCCTTACCTCCGGCGGCGTCTCGGTCGGCGAAGAGGATCACGTCAAGGCGGCGGTGAAGGCGGAAGGCGAACTCGACCTGTGGAAGATCGCCATCAAACCCGGCAAGCCGCTGGCCTTCGGCCGCGTCGGCAACGCCGCGTTCGTTGGCCTGCCGGGCAACCCGGTGGCGGCGTTCGTCACTTTCCTCGTCCTGGTGCGACCGTTCCTGCGGCGCTGTCAGGGTTCCGCCGAACGTGCGCCGCAAGCGCAGATGCTGCCCGCCGGGTTCGACTGGCTGCGCGGCGATCCGCGGCGCGAATTCCTCCGTGTGCGGGTGGAGAACGGGCAGCTCATGCCGTTCCGCCATCAGGGGTCGGGGGTCCTGGCCTCCGCGGTATGGTCGGACGGATTGGCGATCATCGAGCCCGAACAGACGGTGCGCAACGGCGATCCGCTGCCCTATCTTTCCTTTACTGAACTGGAGCGATGAGATGGCTGTGAAGGTGTTGTATTTCGCCGGTCTGCGCGAGACCCTCGGTCTGGCCTCGGAGAGCGTCGCCCTGGCGACCGCCACAGCCACCGTCGGCGGCCTGCGCGATCAGTTGGTCGCCCGCGGCGCCGAGTGGCAGCCGTTGGCCGCGACGCGCAATCTGCGCGCGGCGGTGAACCAGGCGATGTGCAGCTTCGATGCGCCGGTCGCCGACGGTGACGAAGTGGCGTTCTTCCCGCCGGTGACCGGAGGCTGAAGATGGACAGCGTCAGCGTACGGGAAGCCGATTTCGACATCGGCGCCGAAATCGCCGCGCTGACCGCGGCCGATTCGACGGCCGGCGCCGTGGCCAGCTTCGTCGGCCTGGTCAGGGGCAGCGGCGAGGGGGTCGCGGCGATGACCTTGGAACATTATCCGGGCATGACCGAGAAATCGCTCGCGGCGATCGTTGCCGAAGCGCGACAGCGCTGGACGCTGAACGCCGTGCGGGTGATCCATCGCGTCGGCCGGCTGCTGCCGGGCGACCGCATCGTGCTGGTGGCGGTTTCGTCGCGGCATCGCGGCGAAGCGTTCGCCGCCTGCGAGTTCATCATGGACTATCTGAAGACCCGCGCCCCTTTCTGGAAGCGCGAGGAAACGGACGCCGGCGCACACTGGGTGGACGCCCGGGAAAGCGACGACGAGGCGTTGCGCCGCTGGCAGGACGTTTAGGCAGATCCGCTAAGGCCGCCAGGGCGGGAACGGCACGATCCCATCGCACCCGGCGGTGCGGCATAACTATTTTTTCTTCGTGCTTTTCGGTATGCCGGCGGTGGTGGTCTTGACCACCTGCTCGAATGCTTGCGCGGCAGTTTGCATCGCCTGTTGCATCACATCCAGCATCTGCGGATTGCTGCCGGGCAACGTTTTCAGAAAGCTCTGGAAAGCCTCGGACATTTCCTGATTGCCCGAAGCCAGTTGCTCGGTGAGCAGCCGGGAAAACTCTGCGCGCGAGGCGTTGCCGATCTCGGCGATACGTCCGGCGGCTTCCAGCAAACGCTGCGTCGTTTCGCGTACGTAACCGGCGCGCAAACTCATCATCTCCTGCGGATCCTTGGCGCTTGCCTGGGCCTGAAAACTGACCAGACTGCCGTTCAGCAGGCTTTGCGCTAATTCGGTCTGCAAGGCCATCACTTGTTGAGCGTTCTGCAATGCGAACTGGGCAAGGCGAGTCGCGGACTCCAGATTCTTGCGTTGAATTTCAATGAATTGTTCTTGATTGCTGGCCATGACGACACCCTTTCATATTAATGATCAATACCAATCTAGCATGCGCAACAAATTTTGTTGCGGCCTTCGCTCTTGGCGCGGTAGAGCTGCATGTCCGCCGCGTTCAATAAATCGGATACCCGGCCCGGTTCCGACGGCACCTGAGTCGCACTGCCGATGCTGATCGTCACCGGCCCGCCGGGTAGTTTTTGGGTGACGTCTTCGACCCGGCTGCGCAAGCGCTCGGCGGTGGTGAATGCGCCCTCGGCATCGGTATCGGGAAGAATGACGACGAATTCTTCGCCGCCATAGCGAGCAACCAGGTCGCCGGGGCGGGACAGGCTGGACTCCAGTTCCTTGGCGATTGTTACCAGGCAGATGTCGCCAGCGCCATGACCGTGGCGATCGTTGTAGTCCTTGAACAGGTCGATGTCTGCGATCAGCAGCGACAGCGGGGTTTGCGTGCGCTGGCAACGCCGCCATTCGATCTCGATCTGTTCGTCCAGCCGCCGCCGGTTGGATATGCCGGTCAGTCCGTCGATATTGGCCAGTCTTTCCAGCAGATCGGTCTTGCGCTTGAGTTCGATGTGATTGCGTACCCGAGCACGCACGGTGGGCAGGCTGAAGGGCTTGGTGATGTAGTCCACCGCTCCCAGGTTCAGTCCGCGTTCCTCGTCTTCCTCCGCATCCCTGGCGGTGACGAAAATAACCGGAATGCCCTGGGTTTCCGTGGCCGACTTCAACCTTCGGCAAACCTCGAAACCGTCGAGACCGGGCATCATGATGTCGAGCAGAATCAGATCGGGCCGTGGTTCCCGCGCGGCAATGGCGAGGGCCTCTTCACCACCGGTGGCGATGCGCAGACGGTAGTCGGCCTTCAATGCGCCGGCGAGGATTTCGATATTGGTGGCGACGTCGTCGACGATCAGCAGCGATGGTTTGTGGGTCATGTCGTGCAATCCTGATCGGCGTTGCCGTAGGTGGCTTTGATGTGCGCGAGGCATTGCCGCGCCTCGGCGTAGTCGAAGCGCGCAAGCGCATTCTTTAGCGCGGCAATCGATTCCATGGCGGTGGGAAGGGCGGTGCGCAGGGAATCGATCGTAGTGGATGGGACGAACTCGTTTTCGTCGAGCAGGGCTGCCAACCGTTCCAGTTGCTGCAGACCGTCGCCGTCGGGCAGCGCGACGACGCTGGGCGGATTGTCGTTGCCGGCACCCGCCGTAGGCTCTGGAAGCCAGCGTAGCAGGACGCCGATCAGTGCCACCCCGTCGACCGGTGCGGCAAGATGCTCGTTGATCCCGGCTGCATGGCTGCGCTTGGTCTCCTCCTCATCCTGTGCGCCGAAGCTGATCAACGGCAGCCAGCGCAAGCGGGCATCGCCGCGAATGCGACGGACGGTCTCGATGGTATCTGCAAAGCCCAAACCGATGAGTACGACGTCGAAGCGTTCGCCGTCGAGCGCTGCCAGCGCCTCTCTGCCATCGGCAACGACGGTGACTGCGATGGAGGCTTTTTGCAGTGTTGAAACGATGATATCGCGGCACTCGATAACTTCGCCGACCATCAATATGCGGGCCTCGCCGAGCAACAGGCCGAGACCGGAAAAGTCGGCGTTGTCCCCCGCCTCGTTGCCGCTGCCGGCTGTAGCGATGTCTAGATCGAGCTCAACACGGAACACGCTGCCCGAATCGGGCCAGCTTTCCACTTCGATCCGGCCGTTCATCAGCGTCAGCAGGCGACGGCAGATCGCCAGCCCGAGTCCGCTGCCGCCGTAGCGGCGGGTGATCGAGGCGTCGCCCTGTTCGAAGGGCTGGAACAGCGTGCCGATTTTTTCCCCATCGATGCCGATACCGGTATCGGCGATGCTCAGCAGCACGCGGGCGCGGCCCGGCGCCGACGGTTCCCCCACCTCAATCTTGACGTCGATACGCCCGCGTTCGGTGAATTTGATCGCGTTTGCCAGCAGGTTGTTGAGTATCTGCCCAATGCGCAAGGCGTCGCCGATCAGGCGGGCGGGCAACTCCGGCGCCAATTCAACGGTCAGTTCCAGACCCTTGCCGACCGCCTGCGGCTGAAACAGGTGAATTGCCTCGATGACCACATCCGCCATACTGAATGGGGCCTCGACCAGTTGCATCTGCCCGGCCTCGATGCGCGACAGATCGAGGATTTCGTTGAGGATGGAAAGCAGGGCGCCGCAGGCGGTGGAGATTTTTTTCAGGTAGCCCTGCCGCGCCGCATCGTCGGTTTCGCTTCGCGCCAGTTGGGCCAGACCCAGAATTGCATTCATCGGGGTGCGAATCTCGTGGCTCATGTTGGCGAGGAAGTTGCTCTTCGCCTCGTTCGCCGACTGTGCCAGGCGCATCGCCTCGCGTTGCGCAGCCTCGGTCTCGCGGTATTTTCGAACGTCGGTGAATACGGCAAGCAGGTGTTTTTCGTCGTTCAGCGTCAGCGGAACCAGGGTGATTTCCACCCACAGATCCTTGCCGCTGCGGGTCACGAGATGATATTCGTCGGTGGATCGAACGCCGCTTTCCAGCACCTTTTCTGCCGCCTGGAGGAGACCGGCAGCCTGCCAGGTCGGATTCTGGCGGAAGTTGAGTTCCTTCAGCTGTCGCTCCGGCATCAGCGGTCCGCTGGCCAGGGCATGCGCCGCCGGGTTGAAGGTAAGGCAGCGACCGTCGCTATGGAAAAGGACGATCCCGGCGGGTGACTCATCGACGATGCGCCGATTGAGTTCCAGGGCATCCTGTAGGCGCTGGCTGGCCGTGTGCAGTGCGGTGATGTCCTGCGTGGTGCCGATGGCATGGAGTGCGATACCGGCAGCATCGCGCTCCACGTCGGCGCGCTCTACCACCCATTTCACACCCTCCTTGGAAAGTACGCGGTGCAGGCAATGGTAGTCGGCCCCGGCGACCGCCGCATTCCAGGCGGCGGTGACCAGCGCACGATCGTCCGGATGCACCCGGCTGTAAAAAACCTCCATGTTGGACGGCGAATCGGGCGGAAGTTCGAGGATGCGGTAGACCTCCTCCGACATCGTGAGCCGACCGCTGGCGACGTTGATTTCCCAACTGCCGGTTTTGCCGATTTCCTGGGCACGTTTGAGGATATGTTCGCTGTGGCGGAGCTTTTCTTCGGCGAGATATTGTTCGGTGATGTCGCGCCCGATGGAGACGATCGCCAGCGCTTGGCCCTGTTCGTTGCGTAGCAATGTCTTGGTCTTTTCGAAGCGCCGCGGCCGTCCACCGGGCCGGGTGTACCAGGTCTGCCGCACGACCGGCACCAAGGATTCGAGCGCCGCCCGGTCATGCGCCTCCTCGAATGCGATGGCTTCTGCGTTGCCGGCCAGGAACTCCCCGGCGGTGTGTCCGGGAATATCGGTGCTGGAGGCGCCAAACAGTTCGGCATGACGGCGATTGCCCAGCAGATATTTGCCGTCGATCGCCTTGATCGAGATGCTGTTGTTTTCGGCCTCGATCAGCGTGCGCAGCAGATTGCGTTCGTCGGCCAGCACGCGCAGGCGGCGTCTGGCCAGGGCGATCAGCGCCATCATGGTTGCCGCCACCAGGGCGGCGACGGCCAAGCGTTGGACGGTGTGCTGCCGCCAGTTGGCGGTCGCATCGGCGTAATCGCGGCCGATCCCGATCTGGAGATCGGGATCGCTGGCGTCGCCGGAATCGTGCAGTACCACGAGATAGCGCGAATGCATGTATTTCGGCTTCACCAGGTGGCGCGTCACACCGCCGCCCTGCGCCAGATGCTCAAGGAAAGCCGGTTCGTCGAGCGCGTTCTTGCGTACGGCGGGCTCAGGATCGGGAGCGATGAAGGGCATCTCGCCGTTGGTTTTGATCAGTGCGGCGATCGATTTGTCGTCGTTGCGGGCGCTGCGCAGCAAGTGGTCGAAGAATCCCGGATTGAGAAAGCCGCTGACGACCCCCATGAACCGACCTTGGCGGTCGAAATAGGGCTTGGCGATGCTGACACCCCAACGGCCGTCAATATCCTGCATGACCGTCATAGGCAGTCGGCGGCTGCCGGGACGGGCCGCCTTGGCAGCCTGGAACAGCGGTCGCGCTGAAATGTCGGCTCCAAGACGATGGGGATCGCTCTGGATGACAAAACGTCCCTCGCGGTCGGTAACGCCAAGGCGCTTGAGTTCCGGAAACCGCTCCAGCCGGGTTCGCAGCCATGCCGACGTCTGGGTTGATCGCGGTGCGGAGGCTGCACGCTCGGCAGCATCGTTCATCAGCAGATCGGTCTCGCGGAACGCATTGACCAATTGGATGTCGGCATGGCGGGCGCTGATTTCCAACTCGCGGTAAGCGCCATCGAGCGTAGTCTGGTAGCTGTCGTAGATGTCCCAGCCAAAATAGGCGACGAAGGCGCACAGGATCAATACCGGAATCGCCAACGACTTGTGATCGGCGCTGATCGTTGTCTGGAATGTGTACTTTGCAGCCATCGGACTCGTTTTATTGCTTTTGGCCGCACATTAACATCTTCACAGGGATCGGGGGCTTGGACTTGAAATCCACCCGTCCGCCCAAACCTGCCGGCTAGACACTTTCCAGGGGAACGCCCATGAGACTCGACAAACTGACCACCAAATTCCAGCAGGCGCTGTCCGATGCCCAGAGCATTGCGGTGGGCAACGACCAGCAGTTCATCGAACCGCAGCACTTGCTACTGGCCCTGCTGGAACAGGAGGATGGCGGCACCAGTTCGCTGCTGGCGCGTGCCGGGGCCAATGTCGCCGGTCTCAAGACGGCGTTGCAAAAGGCTGTCGAACGTTTGGCGAAGGTGGAGGGCCATGGCGGCGAGGTCTCCATCGGTCGCGACCTGGGGAACTTGCTCAACCTGACCGACAAGGAAGCGCAAAAGCGCGGCGACCAGTTCATCGCCTCGGAAATGTTCCTGCTTGCCCTGACGGGCGACAAGGGCGAGACCGGACGCCTGCTGAAGGAGGCAGGCGTCGCCCGGGCGCCGCTGGAAACGGCTGTCAATGCGGTGCGCGGCGGGCAGAATGTCGGCAGCGCGGATGCCGAGGGTCAGCGCGAGTCGCTGAAGAAATACTGCCTCGACCTTACCGAGCGCGCCCGCCTGGGCAAGCTCGATCCGGTGATCGGCCGCGACGATGAGATCCGCCGTGCCATCCAGATCCTGCAACGGCGCACCAAGAACAACCCGGTGCTGATCGGCGAACCTGGCGTCGGTAAAACTGCCATCGTCGAAGGTCTGGCCCAGCGCATCATCAACGGCGAAGTGCCGGAGACGCTGAAGGACAAGAAGGTTCTCAGCCTTGATATGGCCGCCCTGCTGGCCGGTGCCAAGTATCGCGGCGAATTCGAGGAACGCCTGAAGGCGGTGCTGAAGGAAATCGCCCAGGACGAGGGCCGCATCATTGTCTTCATCGACGAACTGCACACCATGGTCGGCGCCGGCAAGGCCGAAGGCGCGATGGATGCCGGCAACATGCTGAAGCCGGCGCTGGCGCGCGGCGAGCTGCATTGCATCGGTGCCACCACCCTTGATGAATACCGTAAATACGTGGAAAAGGATGCGGCTCTGGAACGGCGATTCCAGAAGGTCATGGTGGAAGAACCCAGTGTGGAAAGTACGATCGCCATCCTGCGCGGTCTACAGGAAAAGTACGAACTCCACCACGGCGTGGACATCACCGACCCGGCCATCGTCGCCGCCGCCGAATTGAGCCATCGCTACATCACCGACCGTTTCCTGCCGGACAAGGCCATCGACCTGATCGACGAGGCGGCGGCGCGGATCAAGATGGAAATCGATTCCAAGCCGGAGGTGATGGACAAACTCGACCGACGCGTGATCCAGTTGAAGATCGAGCGCGAGGCCGTGCGCCGGGAGAAGGACGAAGCCTCGAAAAAACGCTTCGACCTGATCGAGGAAGAGCTGCTCAAGCTGCAAAAGGAATATTCCGACCTGGAGGAAATCTGGAAGGCAGAGAAGGCCCAGGTCCAAGGTTCGGCCCATATCAAGGAAGAAATCGACAAGCTCCGCGTACAGATGGCCGAGTTGCAGCGCAAAGGCCAGTACGACAAGCTGGCGGAACTGCAATACGGCCAGTTGCCCCAGTTGGAAGCTCAACTCAAGGCCGCGGAAAAGGCGGGCGAGGGGCAGGCCAAGGCACCCAACAGGCTGCTGCGCACCCAGGTCGGCGCCGAGGAAATCGCCGAAGTGGTGAGCCGCGCTACAGGCATTCCGGTCTCCAAGATGATGCAGGGCGAACGGGAAAAACTGTTGAAGATGGAAGAAAAGCTGCACGGTCGCGTGGTCGGTCAGGACGAGGCGGTGCGCATGGTGTCGGATGCCATCCGGCGTTCCCGCGCCGGCCTGTCGGACGAAAGCAAACCCTACGGTTCCTTCCTCTTCCTCGGCCCGACCGGGGTCGGCAAGACCGAGCTGTGCAAGACCCTGGCCGAATTCCTGTTCGACAGCGAGGATCACCTGATCCGCATCGACATGAGTGAATTCATGGAGAAACACTCGGTTGCCCGGCTGATCGGCGCGCCGCCGGGCTACGTCGGCTACGAGGAGGGCGGCTATCTGACCGAGCAGGTGCGGCGCAAGCCGTATTCGGTAATCCTCTTCGATGAGGTGGAAAAAGCCCACCCGGATGTCTTCAACGTGCTCTTGCAAGTGCTCGACGACGGTCGTATGACCGACGGCCAGGGGCGCACGGTCGATTTCAAGAACACGGTGATCGTGATGACGTCGAACCTCGGTTCGCAGATGATCCAGCAGATGGCCGGCGACGACTATCAGGTGATCAAGCTGGCGGTGATGGGCGAGGTGAAGACTTTCTTCCGGCCGGAGTTCGTCAACCGCATCGACGAGGTGGTGGTGTTCCACGCACTCGACGACAGCAATATTGCCGCGATTGCGAAGATCCAGCTCGGCTATCTGGAGAAGCGCATGGCCAAGCTGGAGATGATGCTCGACGTGCAGGACTCGGCGTTGCTCGAACTGGCCAAGGCCGGTTTCGACCCGGTGTTCGGCGCACGTCCGCTGAAGCGGGCGATCCAGGAACGGATCGAGAATCCGCTGGCCAAGGCGATCCTCGAAGGGCGCTTTACCGCCAAGGATCGGGTAAGGGTATCGGCGACCCCGTCGGGGATTCTCGAGTTCGGCAAAGCCTGAGTCGGCACGGGCTGCCCTTTGTGGCGGCCCAGCGGCTATGATTTCCGCTGTTCAGGATTATTGGAGAAACCATGACTGCCCGCCTTGTTCAATCCGGGATTCTCGCCCCCGTGCCGCTGGCCGCGCGGCACCTATTCTTCCGCCAGATGCCCGGCAGCGATGTCGACGCTGCGCTGCGCGCGCTTGCCGCTTCAGTCGACGGCGATCGCGTGGTCGCCGGCCTCGGTCTTTCGCTGGTGCAAGCGCTGGGTGCGGCCGTCCCCGGCCTACGCGCCTTCCCACAGCTGGCGACCGGCGGACTGGATATCCCTTCGACACCCTGCGCCCTCTGGTTGTGGCTGCGCGGCGAGGACCGCGGCGATCTGCTGCATCTCGGCCGGCGCCTGGAGGCGCTGTTGGCGCCGGCATTGACGCTCGAAAAAGCGGTCGACGCCTTCCGCTACGACAGCGGCCGCGACCTCACCGGCTACGAGGACGGCACCGAGAATCCGCAGGACGACGCGGCGCTGCAGGCGGCCGCGGTCGGCGGACAGGGCGCCGGTCTCGACGGATCGAGCTTTGCCGCGGTCCAGCAATGGCTGCACGACTTTCCCCGCTTCGACGCGCTGGGCGGGGTAGCGCAGGATCATGCCATCGGCCGGCGGCGCAGCGATAACGCAGAGCTCGACGACGCGCCGCCTTCGGCCCATGTCAAGCGTACCGCGCAGGAAAGCTTCGATCCGGAGGCCTTCGTTGTGCGTCGTTCGCTACCCTGGTCCGACAGCCGCGAAGCCGGCTTGATGTTCCTCGCCTTCGGCCGCACGCTGGATGCCTTCGAGGCGCAACTGCGGCGCATGGCCGGGGTGGAGGATGGCATTACCGACGCATTGTTCAATTTCACCCGGCCGCTCAGCGGTAGCTATTTCTGGTGTCCGCCGCTCATTGACGGACACCTCGATCTGCAACAGCTGGGACTTTGAGGGAAAGGAGGGGCGCATGCGATTGCTGCATAAGGGATGGTTGAAGGGCCTGGCAGCGGGCGCCGCCCTTGCGGCCGCGCTGCTTCTCGCGGTGGAGGGCGGCGCCCGCCAGCCTCAGCCGCGTAGCGTGGCGCCACGGGGCGAACTGGCTGCCGACGAAAAATCCACGATCGAGATATTCCGCCGCAGCAGCCCGTCGGTGGCCTACATCACCACCCTCGACCAGGTAATCAATCTGTGGACCATGAACGTCCGCGAAGTGCCGCGCGGCACCGGCTCGGGCTTCGTCTGGGACGAGCAGGGCCACATCGTCACCAACTTCCATGTCGTTTCCGGCGCGACCGCCGCCAAGGTGCGGCTTGCCGACCAACATACTTACGACGCCAAACTCGTCGGGGGGAGTCCGGAGAACGATCTGGCGGTACTCAAGATCCAACTGCCGGCAAACCGTCCGCTGCCGATTCCGCTCGGCAGCAGCCGCGATCTTCTGGTCGGGCAGCGGGTCGTCGCCATCGGCAATCCGTTCGGTCTCGACCATACCTTGACCACCGGCGTCGTCTCGGCGCTCGACCGCTCGCTGGACGGTGAGGACGGCCGCACCATTCACCACTTGATCCAGACCGATGCGGCGATCAATCCGGGCAACTCGGGCGGCCCGCTACTCGATTCGGCCGGGCGGCTGATCGGCGTGAATACGGCGATCTACAGCCCGTCGGGGGCCTCCGCCGGAATCGGCTTCGCTATCCCGGCCGACACGGTTAATCGTGTCGTACCTGAAATCATCGCCACCGGCCAGTACAAACGGCCAAGCCTGGGCTTTTCGTCGAGCGAGCGCATCAGCAGCCTGATTGCGCGGGAGCTCGGCGTCAAGGGGGTGGTGGTGATCGAAGTGGCACCGGGTTCGCCGGCCGCCGCAGCGGGAATCCGGCCCAGTCGCCGCAGTCGCGACGGCGGCATCGTTGCCGGCGATGTGGTGCAGGCCATCGACGGCACGCCGGTGAACAACGTGTCGGATCTGGATCGTTTGCTGGATACCCGGCAGGCAGGTGAGTCTGTCCGGCTGACCCTCTGGCGCGACGGGCGGCGGATGGACATGAACCTGCCGCTTGCGGTCGATGGTCGCCGTTAGGACGCTTCCCCTGCGGCGGCGCAGGCGGCATGCCGATAGCAGCCGAGCAGATGGTCGTTCACCAGGCCGACGGCCTGCATGTAGGCATAGCAGATCGTCGAACCGACGAACTTGAAGCCGCGGCGGGCAAGATCCTTCGACAGCGCATCGGAGACTGCTGTGCGTGCCGGTACTTCGTTCATCGAGGTCCAGGTATTGACGATCGGGCGGCCGTCCACAAAACTCCACACATATGGATCGAGCCCGCCGCGTTCCTCGCGCAACGCCAGGTAGGCGCGGGCATTGCCGATAGCCGCGGCGATCTTCAGGCGATTGCGGACGATACCGGCGTCGCCCAGCAGCCTTGCGGTTTCGGCCTCGCCGTAACGCGCCATCCGCTCAGCATCGAAGCCGTCGAAGGCGCGGCGGTAGGCCGTACGCTTGCGCAGAATGGTGATCCAGGAAAGCCCGGCCTGGGCGCCTTCGAGGATGAGAAATTCGAACAAGGTGCGCTCGTCGTGGTTGGGCATCCCCCATTCGCTGTCGTGGTAGGCCCGATACAGCGGGTCTTCGCCGCACCAGGGGCAGCGCGATTGGCTGTTCGCTGGCATGCCGGTCCCTATTTGAGTGCCCGTATCCCGAGCCGCAAGGCCGGATCGTCCGGATGTACGTGCAGCTCGAAGCCGAGGCTGGCGACGAACTTGAGCATGCGCGAATTTTCTGCGAGGAATTCGCCGGTCATGTACTGCAAGCCTTTCTTTTGTGCTGCCTGAATCAGGAGTTCCATCAATCGCCGTGCCAGGCCTTTGCCTTGCCAGTCGTCGGCGACGACGATGGCAAATTCGCAGGACTCGCCATCGGGGTTGATCGCGTAGCGAACCGCGCCGACTTCCTTGGCTGCTCCGTCCTCTCCCTCGATGGCGATGAATGCCATTTCCCGGTCGTAATCGATCTGCGTGAGGCGGATCAATTGTGCCGACGAAAGTTCACGGATCGCGTTCATGAAACGGAAATAGCGACTCTCGGGCGACAGGCCGTCGACAAAGGCCCTCGACAGTTGGGCATCTTCGGGCCGGATCGGGCGGATGGCGACCCGGGTGCCATCGCGGCCGAGGTATTCGGCATGGAAATGCGACGGATAGGGGTGGATCGCCATGTGGTCGTAAGGTTCGGCGTCGGTCGTCAACGGCGCGAGGATGATGCGCGCATCGACGGCGACGGCGCCTTCGTCGTCGACGATCAGCGGGCTGATCTCCATTTCCTTGATCCACGGCAGTTCGCAGACCATTTCCGATACACGCAGCAACAGGGTTTCCATCGATTCCATGTCGACCGCGGGGGCGTTGCGCTGCTCACCGAGGCGGGATTTCAGCGACTCGGCATTGAGCATGTCGCTGACCAGGAAGCGGTTCAATGGCGGCAGCGCCACCACCCGCTTGCTGCCCGGCTCGCCGTTGGCGCCGGCGGCAGCGAGGGTGATCGCCGGGCCGAAGACACGGTCGTCGATGACTCCGATCAGCAGTTCCCGGCCATTGGCCTTGAGGACCATCGGCTCGATCGAAATACCGTCGATGCGCGCTGAAGGCGAATGGGCGCGTACTTCCTCGATAATTTCCTCGTAGGCGCCGCGCACCGCGTTGAGCGAATGCAGGTTGAGGCGGACGCCGCCGGCTTCGGCCTTGTGCGCGATCGCCGCAGCGACGACCTTCATCGCCACCGGCAGGCCGACATCGTGCGCCAGACGCGCGGCTTCATCCGCCGAATGGGCCACCACCGCACGGGCGATGGGAATGTGAAAAGCCGCCAGCAACGCCTTCGACTCCATTTCGCTGAGTTGCGTCCGGCCTTCTGCCAAAGCCGTCTCGATCAGCAGCTTGGCGCTGTCCAGCAGCGGTTCGGCGTGATCGTCGGTCACCGAGGTGGGTACCTGCATCAGCAGCTTCTGGTTACGGTAGTAGCGGGTGATGTGGGCGAACATTTCCACGGCCGGCTCCGGCGTGCGGAAGGTCGACAGGCCTGAGCTGCGCAGCAGCAACCGGCCTTCGCGGACCTGTTCCTCGCCCATCCAGCAGGTAATCAGCGGTTTCTTCGACTTGTGCGATTGTTCGATCACCACGCGCGCGGCCTGGGTCGGGTCGGACATTGCCTGCGGCGTCAGGATCACCAGTGCGCCGTCGACCTGCGGGTCGGCCAGGCAGGCTTCCAGCGCCGCGCCGAAGCGTGCCGGATCGGCGTCGCCGATGATGTCCACCGGATTGCTGCGCGGCCAGTGCGAAGGCAGGACGGCATCGAGGCGGGAGAGGGTGGCCTCGGTCAGCGAGGCGATCGGGATGCCAATGTCAGCAGCATGGTCGGCGGCCATCGCGCCCGGGCCGCCGCCGTTGGTGACGATGGCCAGGCGGTTACCGTTGGGATGGAGATGCAGGTACAGGGCGGATACCGCTGCATAGAGCTGGTCGAAGCTTTGCAGGCGGACGACTCCGGCCCGCTGCAGTGCCGCATCGAATACGTCGTCGTTGCCGACCAGGGCGCCGGTATGGGAAAAGATCGCCCGCTCGCCCGCCGGGTTGCGTCCGACCTTGATCAATAGCACTGGCTTGATTCGCGCCGCGGCGCGCAGTGCACTCATGAAACGGCGGGCGTTGCGGATACTTTCGATGTAGAGAAAGATGTTTTCGGTGCGATGGTCGGACACCAGGTAATCGAGGGCTTCGCCGAAGTCGACGTCGCTTTCCGTCCCCAGCGACACCACAGCGGAAAATCCAACCTTGTTGGGGGCCGCCCAGTCGAGGACGGCGGTGGTTAGCGCGCCGGATTGGGAAATCAGCCCCACCGTACCGGGCAACACGGCGCCCTTGGTGAAGGAGAGATGGACGTTATTGGCCGGACGCACCAAACCCAGGCAGTTGGGCCCGAGTATCCGCATCCGATAACGACGCGCGATGTCAAGCATGGCCTTTTCCAGCGCGATGCCGTCGGGGCCGACTTCGGAAAATCCGCCGCTGATCACCATAGCGTAACGTACCCCGGCCTTGCCGCACTCGGCGACGATTTCGTTCACCAAGGCGGCGCGCGTGCAAATGACAGCCAGATCCACGCGCTCCGGCAGATCCTTCAGATGGGCATACGCCGGCTGGCCGAAGATCGAGTGATGGCGAGGGTTGATGCAGTAGATGCGGCCCTTGAAGGCGGCTTCGAGAATGTTGCGTACCACCGTCGCGCCGATCGAATCGCCACGCTCCGAAGCACCGACGATGGCGATCGACTGCGGTTCGAACAGGGGGGTCAGATAATGTCGTTCGCTATGCATGATGTCCGGGTCTCTTTTCGCCGCCATTATCCAACGACAATCGTTACCGATTGGCGCAATTTCGGTCTTCGGCGACAATGCGCCCATGAACGTCGAACAACATACCATTGACCGCATTCTCCATCGACTCGCGGAACCTTCGGCGTGGGTGAGCCGCTTTTCGCAGTTGATCGCGCCCGGTGGCAGCGTTCTCGATCTGGCCAGCGGCCAGGGCCGGCACGTCCGCTGGCTGGCTGGCCGCGGGTTTCGCGTCGAAGCGGTGGATCGCGATGCCGAGGCACTCGCTACGCTTGCCGGCCTCGATGGCGTGCTGACCCGCGTTGCCGATCTGGAGGAGGGGCCCTGGCCGTACTACGGGCGCGCCTTCGACGCCATCGTCGTCACCAACTACCTGCACAGGCCGCTGTTGCCGCAGATCGTCAATTGTCTGGAGACTGGCGGGGTGCTGATCTACGAAACCTTCATGAGCGGTAACGAACGCCTGGGCAAGCCGTCGAGTCCGGCATTTCTGCTGCGTTCCGGCGAATTGCTTGAAGCGGTACGCAATCGGCTGACTGTGGTCGCTTTCGAACAGGGGCGGGTGGATACCCCGAAGGCGGCGGTGATCCAGCGCATCTGCGCGGTGAAGGGCGCGACTGCCGAGCTGGCACTGCCCGGCGGCTAGGGCGCGTTCGCTAAAGCAGAGGCTTCAGCGCCTGCCAGACGTGATCGAGAATTCTCGGCTGCGCGGCGGCCACCGGATGCAGTCCGTCGGCCTGAAAGGCGGTGCGGTCGGCGGCGACGGGTTCGAGCAGGAACGGCAGCAATGTGCATTTCCCGGCCTTGGCGACGCCGGCGAAGCTGCGCTCGAAGTCGATGCCATAATCGGTGCCGTAGTTCGGCGGCAGTTTCATTCCGATCAGTAGCACTCGCGCCCGGCGCTCGCGGGCGGCGCGCACGATGGCGGTCAGGTTCTCGCGCAGTTGCGCGGCGGGCAGGCCGCGCAGGCCATCGTTGGCGCCGAGTGCGACCACCACCACGGTCGGCTCGAATTCGGCCAGCGCGGCGGCGATGCGGGAACGGCCGCCGGCGCTGGTTTCGCCTGAAATGCTTGCATTGACCACCCGGTAGACGCTGCGCTGGGCTTCCAGACGCTGCGCCAGCAGACTAGGCCAGCTCTGCTCACGGGCCAGACCGAAGCCGGCGGAAAGGCTGTCACCGAAGACAAGAATGGTTTTCCCCGCTTCGGCGACGGCGGAAAAGGTGAGCGCGAGGCCGATGCACAGGATGCTGAACAGACGAAGGAACATAGCGTGGATAGGGCAGAGGGGCAACAGGCGGTGATCGAGGTTCGCGCGTTGGGCAAGGATGTGCCCAGCGGCGACGGCACGTTGAGGATTCTGCACGACATTTCCTTTGCCGTGGCACCGGGCGAGGCAGTGGCCATCGTCGGCGCTTCGGGATCGGGCAAGTCCACGTTGCTCGGCTTGATGGCCGGCCTCGACGCACCGAGTCGCGGCGAGGTTCTGCTCGGCGGACAGTCGCTCTCCGCGCTCGATGAAGACGGCCGGGCGGCCTTGCGCGGCCGCTGGCTCGGCTTCGTCTTCCAGTCGTTTCAGTTGCTACCGGCCCTCTCGGCGCTGGAAAACGCCATGCTGCCGCTTGAGTTGGCGGGGGTGCCCGGCGCCCGCGCCCAGGCCGAGGCGATGCTGCGTCGGGTCGGGCTCGGCGAACGGCTGTGGCACTACCCAAAGCATCTTTCCGGCGGCGAACAACAGCGCGTGGCGCTGGCTCGCGCCTTCGCTCCACAGCCGAAACTGTTGCTCGCTGACGAGCCGACAGGCAATCTCGACGCCGCCACGGGCGCGGCGATCATCGAGCTGATGTTCGGCATGAATGCGGAAGCGGGGACCACGCTGATCCTGGTCACCCACGATGTAGCGCTGGCCGCCCGCTGCGACCGGATAGTGCGTCTGGCGGCGGGCCGGCTCAACGGCTAGGCGTGCCCGAGCCCTTCAACAGCCGCAGCGGCGTATAGATCAGCACCACTTCGCCGCGCTGGTTCTTCACCTCGTTGCGGGTACGCACCAGGCCGCGACCATCGTTCTTGCTGGTCGGCCTGACTTCGGTGATTTCAACTTCGACATGAATGGTGTCGCCGGCCAGCACCGGCGCCTTGACGTCGATTTCGGTATGCAGGAACGCCATTCCCGTGCCCTGGATCAGAGAGACGAAGAGCATGCCTTCGGCGATGGAATAGACCAGCGCGCCCGGAGCGATGCGTCCTGGGTTGGACGGCATCTGCTTGCGAAATTCCTCGTCGGTGAACAACACTTCGAGCATCCCGGTACAGTTTATGAAGGTAACGATGTCGGCATCGGTGATGGTGCGGCCCCAGGTGCGGAAGCGGTCGCCGATCTTGAGTTCGTCCCAGTAGAGGCCTTGGCCTAGTTGCTTCATGGTGCTTTCCTTTCGGTCAATGGTTCAGTCATTCCCGGCCAGCACCGCGCCGGCGGCGGCAACGCCGCTGCGCACCGCGCCTTCGAGGGTGGCCGGATAATCGCTTGCCACATAGTCCCCGGCCAGCAGCAGGCCGGGGAGGGGCGTCTGCAACGGCGGCCTGCGCATCCCGGGCAGGCAAGCGAAGGTGGCGCGCTGTTCGACGATCACCCGATGCCACAACGGCGACGGCAGCTGCGGCACGATACGGGCTGCCTCGGCGTGCAGGCGACTGGCGAGTTCGTCGTGATCGAGCGGCTGATGGCGCCCTTCGGCGCTGATTACCGCGGCCAGCAGACCCGGCGGGCCGCCCAACTGGCCGCGGTCGAACAGCCATTGCAGCAGGCCGTCGCCGGCGCCAAGCATCGGTGCGGCCAGTCGCACTTGAGGTGGGTACTGCAACCAGACAGTGACGATGGGTTGGTAGCGCAGAGCGGCGAGCGTCTCGCGCAGCGCTTTGCAAGCCGGAGCGGAGGGCAGCAGCGCGGTGGCGTGCTGCGGGGCGACGGCCAGGATCAACTGGCGGTAGGGGCCGTGGCGGGCTTCCCCGGCGCGCAGAGACCAGCCGTCATCGCCCTTTTCAAGCTGGGTGATGCGGCTACCGCGGACGATCTGGCCGCCGTGCCCAGCAACGAATTCGGCGGCCGGCTCCGGAAACATCCGCGAAAGATCGACGCACGGCAGCAGCAGGTCGGAATCCTTCCGCCCGGCACCCAGCGTGTCGCGTAGCACGTTGAGGAATACCTGGGCCGAAGCCTCGTCCGGCGGCGTATTGAGCGTGGCTATACAGAGCGGCTCCCACAGGTAGCGCCGCAACGGCAGCGGCTGTGTGGCAATCAGCGCGGCGACGCTTATGTCGTTTTGGAGACGATAGCGGGTCAACTTCAGGCCGAGCATGAAGCGCACGGCGGCCCACTTTTCGCCCGCCGACAAGCCCTGTGCGCCGATCAGCGCGGCCGCCAAGTGCAGCGGCGCCGGCCAGTCGGGCGCGGCGATGCGCAGCCGTCCGGGAAGTTCGAGCAACAACGGCAGGCGTTGCAGGCAGCGTTCCGGCGCCGCACCCACCCGGCGCATCAGGCGCAAGGTCTCGCGATAGGCACCGACCAGGATGTGCTGCCCGTTATCCAGCCGCACTCCGTCGATATCGACGCCGCGGGCGCGACCGCCAAGGCTGCGCGAGGCTTCGAAAACCTCCACTGCGACACCGGCAGCGGCCAATTCCACGGCGGCGGCGAATCCGGCATAGCCGCCGCCGATGACGGCGATCGGCCGCTGCCGCGCGGCAGCTAACCCTTCAACCATGTGCGGCCGGCAATCCAGAGCTTGCGCAGCGGGGTCAGAATGATCCGGTGGTCGAGCACCCGGTAACCATCGTTGGCAATTTCATTGAGCAACGTGCGGTAGATCGCCGCCATGATCACCCCGGCACGCTGTGAGCGGCGGTCCTCGGCCGGCAACTGCGCGAAGGCTGAGTCGTAGGTTTGCTGCGCGCGTTGCACCTGGAACTGCATCAGCGCGGTGAAGTTTTCGCTGTGCCGGGCGTTGAGGATGTCGGCGGCAGGGACATTGAAGCGCTCCAGTTCGTCCATTGGCAGATAGATACGGCCGCGGCGGGCATCTTCGCCGACGTCGCGGATGATGTTGGTAAGCTGGAACGCCAGTCCCAGGTCGTGGGCGTACTTGAGTGTCTGACGGTTGCGGTAGCCGAAGATTTCGGCAGCGAGCAGGCCGACCACGCTGGCGACGCGGTAGCAGTACAGGTGCAACGACTTGAAATCGGCGTAGCGCGCCTGCTCCAGATCCATCTGCATGCCGTCGATGATTTCAAGCAGATGTTCCTCGGTCAGGGGGTAGCGCGGCAGGACGGAAGCCAAGGCTCGCGTTACCGGGTGGCTCGGGGTACCGTGATAGAGCGCCGCGACCTCGCTGCGCCACCAGTTGAGCTTGGCCTGGGCAACTTCGGGATCGCTGCATTCGTCCACTGCGTCATCCACCTCGCGGCAGAACGCGTAGAGCGCCATGATGGCCTGGCGTCGCGGCGGTTCGAGGAAGAAGAAGCTGTAATAGAAGCTTGAGCCGCTGTCGGCTGCTTTGTGCCGGCAATATTCGTCGTTGGTCATAGGGCTTTGAGCAGGATGCGCGGCCAGTCGAGGGTGGTAAGGGTGGGGCGACGATCGAAGACGTCGTAGTTTACGGCCTCCAGCTTGTCCAGGACGCGCAGGCCGCCGGCGACGATGGCGCGAATTTCCAACCCCATCCGCCCCGGCAGGCGGCGACCCAGCGGAGCACCTGAATTCATCAACGCGCGGGCACGGTTGACCTGGAAGCGCATCAGCGCACGAAAGTTGTCGTCGCAGCGCTGCTCGCGCAGCTGCGACACACCGACGCCGAAGGCAGCCATTTCATCGGCGGGCAGATAGATACGGCCGCCGCCATTCTTGCGCAGGTCGATCGCCAGGTCCTGCCAATGGTTGATGAGTTGCAGCGCGCTGCATACGGCATCGGACTGGCGCAGGTTTTCGTCACTGACGGCGTCGAATAGATGCAGCAGCAGGCGGCCCACCGGGTCGGCCGAGCGGCGGCAATAGTCGAGCAGGTCCGCGTAATTCGCGTAGCGGTCCTTGACCACATCCTGGGCGAAAGCGTCGAGCAGATCGCGGAACAGTCCGAGAGGCAAGGCGTAACGCTCGATCACCGGACGCAGGCGGACGAAAATCGGATTCTGCGTCGGTGCACCATGCTCGATGGCATCGAGTTCCTGCCGATAATTTTCCAGCAGGGCCAGACGTTGTTCGTTAACTAGATTACCCTCGTCGGCGAAGTCATCGGCACGGCGGGCGAAGCCGTAAATGGCCGCGACGGGCTCGCGCAGGGCGCGCGGCAGCAGAACGGAAGCAACGGGAAAGTTTTCGTAATGATCGACAGCCATGGCGGCGCGAAGCATAACCGCTGGCCGACGGCTACGGGTAAAATCCGTCCCTCGCTTGCCCAGGTGGCGAAATTGGTAGACGCACCAGATTTAGGTTCTGGCGTAGAAATACGTGGGGGTTCGAGTCCCTTCCTGGGCACCAAAAAACATGATCGTATTGAATCTTTCTTGCCCGATAGGCCACAAATTCGAAGGTTGGTTCGTTTCGACAGAGGCATTTGACGACCAGGCAGCGCAGGCGCTCGTCACCTGTCCGGTCTGCGGGCTGAGCGAAGTGTCGCGCCTTCCATCCGGGCCGATGGTGCGCAGGTCGGATCGTCCCGAGCGGCAATCGGCGCCGCAAATGCAAGAGATCGCGGCAGCCATTACCCGCGTGATCGCCAACGCCGAGGATGTATCCGACCGGTTTGCAGAAGAAGCGCGGAAGATCCATTACGGTGAAGCCGACTTGCGCAGCATCAAAGGCACAGCGAGCGGTGAGGAAGCCATGGAGTTGATCGAGGAAGGCATCATGGTGCTGCCGCTTGGCGCACCTGAAGCGGGTAATCTCCACTGATAGCGCGCCGACACTAGGGACTACTTTGAAGCCTAAGGGGGCTAAATTGCGTTCAGAAATCCCAAAATCTGGGGGGCACATTTGTGTCACCCGACTGTCGGTTACAAGATTGTGCGGAAAATGGTAACAACTTTAGTGAAATAGACGGTTAGGCATTTGCTGCGGATTCTTGCAAACCATAATTTGACATAATATACATTATGCACATCTCAGCCGACGCCTAAAGCCACCAGCCCCCCCGGGCGCGGTTCCTGAGCCACCTAAACCGCTCAACGCCAGCGTGCACGCCACCACCGCCCACATCGCGGCACGCGCCAGAAAAGACCGCCAGAACTCCGCCCGCTGCGGGTTCTTCTCATGCTGACTCTCGATATCGGCGATTACCGTCGCCGGGTCCAAGTCGAGCGTGATGGCAACCCATGTGCAGAGGTATGGACTCATTGGGCGTGCTCCGCTCTTGATTTGCGTCAAGGAACCGCGAGTAATTCCAAGCCGTTTTGCAAGCTCGTAATCTGACTTTAGTAATAGGCGCGCTTTGGCAGCGTCCAGATATTCCGCGGGTTTCATGGCGTTTTCCTCTTCTTGACCTTTTGAGTGGCTCAACTTCTGTCGCTCACTTTAGTTCCCAATTGAGAGCTTGACAATGGTCCCTTTTGGGAACTATCGTTCGCAGCGTTCCCATTTGGGAACACTCAACCTCGCAAAGGAGCAGGGCCATGACCATCAAAATCGAAGTCAAATCCGTCGAAATCGCCGTCAAGAACGGCACTTCAGCGCGCACCGGCAAGCCGTACAGCATCCGCGAACAGGAAGCCTGGGCCTACACCACGGACAGGAAGGGCAACCCCCACCCCTATCCGCAACGCATCCGCCTCAACCTGGAAGATGATGCGCCGGCCTACAGCGTCGGCTTCTACACCCTTTCGCCCGGCTCCTTCTACGTTGATCGCTTCAACGGTCTGGCGCTCGGCCCGGTGCTGACGCCCATCGCCTCGAAACTCGCGCAACAGGCGGCCTAATGCCTGCCGTCGTCGTGGGCAGCGAAGGCCAGCCGGTCGAGATTCCCGACTGGCTGATTCGCGCATGGGAAATGCACCAGTCAGCCACGGTCTCTATTTTCGTCATTGCAGGGGAGGATCAATCCGGCTGCACTCACTACCTCCCCTCCGATGTCGAATCGGGCTTTGACCCGGATTACGTGCTGGATCAAACGGCGTGGGACATGATCAAGTGGCTAACCCTGTTTTTCATTGAGCGTGAATGGATACAGGGCAGCAATGGCAAGTCTATGCGGGTTCGTAGCGTCGAATGAACCTCGACTATCAACCCCCCGCCCCCATGCACGCGCCGCGTTGCAGTCTGTGCGTCCGGACCCATCGGGGGGTTGATGCCGAGTCCGGCCGTGCCACCCTTTTCTGCACACGCACCGGCCAGATGAAAGCGCCACGGGCCTGCTGCAACTTCTTCTGGCCGCTCCCCCACCTCGTTGGGAAAATCGCCTACACGCTGGATTTTCCCGCCCTCGAATTGGGCTGTGTTATCCGCCCCAAAACAGTGCATGAGGTCGGTACGTGCTAGTTACACGTACCGAAACGGCCAAAATTGGCCAAAAACACCCGCATGGGGAGGTTTTTTGCGATTGGCTCTCGATCTATCAGGAGCATCCGGCGGGTGGTTTGCCGGTCATTAACGACGGCTATGTCGTCAAATTTGGGGCTGACGCGCTTCGTGAATGGATCGATCCGGAAACCGGGGAAGTCGTCCGGGCGGTATTCGACGCGACCAAAGCGGAATTCACCACGCAACGCAAAATTGAGCATGAGGGCAGTTATGAGAGCCGCCTATCGATCCGTTGCGATGGCTACCGCGTCGAACTGTCCGGCAACGTCGGGCGTTTTGACCGGCCGGACAACCTGTTCGGCCTCGGCGTGGTGGAGACCGTCGAAAAGGCCTCTCGCATCGTTTCTGCGCTCGGCCTGCCGTGGTTTTCCGATGTCGATGCCACGGCCGGGCTTGCTCACAGTCAAACGCACCTGAGGACCAACGCGGTGATTACCCGGGTTGACCTTACGCAGAATTACGCCACCGGGAGCAAGGAAGCCGCCTACAAGGTTATCCAGTCCATGGCCGGGACTCCTACCGCTCGCGGTGGCGTAATGCCTAAAGCCTACCCTCATGGCCTGACGTGGAATGAGGGTTCTAGGCGGCACTACCAAAAGCTTTATTACAAGGCCGAAAGTCTCGGCCAATGGGCAAGCCCTGACGTTGTGGAGTACTGCCGCAACAACGGGATAGTGCGTTTCGAGGTGTCAATTAAAGCAAGGGAACTCGCAGATCGCGGACTACAGAGCGTTACCGCATGGGCAAGGCATGAGAAAGGGCAAAAAATGGAAAACGTAATCTTCGGACACTTCGCCAAAGTGCTGGACCGTGAGCAGGTCAGCATGGCGGAAATTCACGGCATACCGGGCAAGCTCGGTATGGTGGCGCAAGCCTACCTAGATGGTCGTGATCCCTACCGCACCTCGGGCGCGGCGGACAAAACCCGGCGCACGTGGCGCAAGCAGCTACGCGCATTCGGCATTGACATTGCCGCACCGATGAACGTGCAGCACTTGGCCCGCACCGTTCGTACCGTCGAACTGGTTCCGGTGCATGCGCCGGATTGGTACCAGGTAGCCGCCTGATGGATGCCTACACCCTCCAAGACTTATTCGTCTATGCCGCGCTGTTCTTCGCCGCGATGCATGGTTTCCGCTCGGGGTTCCGGCCATGAGTGCCGGCGATATCGCCGAATACATCGGCATGCTGATGGGCGCTTGGTCGCTCGGCTTCACCGGCGGCTACCTGCTCACAAAATTTCGTGACGCCATGAATGCCACGCTATGACATTGCGGTAGGGGGTCTGCCGACGAAGGAGGCAGGCTCCCTACCGCAGTGCCATCCAGTGCCCTGCATCTCTCAATTACTTAGGAGTCTCATCATGAAAACCAAGCAACTTGTAGCACTCTGCCTCATGGTTGTTTCTGCCGGCGCGTATGCCGCTCTCCCCGCTGCCGCCACCACGGCCTTCACCGACCTGAGTGCCGATGTCACCGCGATGCTGGCGCTGGTGTGGGGCGTCGTCTTCATCGCCACCGGCGGATGGGTCTCGATCCGTCTGTTCAAGAAGGGCGCCAACAAGGCGGTTTAAGAAGCAATGCGCCCCATGTTCAGGACACTTTTCGCCGCCCTGTTCATGGGGCTTTTCGCGCTCAACGCATTGGCATTGACCGCTCCCGGCGGGTATCGCGCTGTCTCTCCGTACACCGTGCGATGGGGATCGACCTGCGCACAGATGGGTGCGGCCGACTATTCGCCCACGCAATGTTCCTACGGCGGCAACGTCTATACCAAAGGCAATTGGAGCTATGGCTGCTCCAGTGGCACCGGCAAACCGGCGGTAGGTTCGGCTTCCGCTCTTAATGCCAGCGTGGCTTGCGTACCCTTTACCTGCCCTGCCGGGGAGGAAGAAACCTCCCCCTATGTCTGTACGCCCGTCGCCTGTTCGCCCGGCCATCACTACGACACGGCCACCAGTGCCTGCGTTACCGATAAAACCTGTGAAGCCGGCCAGCAAGTCGGTTTCTCCGTGCCCTATACCGATACGATGATCATCGGATCGCTCTGCGTCGCCGGATGCCAAGCGGATACCGATACCGCCTCGAATCAATACGCCGTCGATGGCACGCAGGTCTGGAAAGGCCTCGCCACGCTGACCGGCACCACCTGCCAGCAAGGGGCGTCCGGTTCCTCGTCCGGCAATACCGTGTCTGTTTCTGCGGTCACTCCGACCATCGGCATTGATCCACCGCCGACGCCGGTGGAACAGCTTGCATCGGTGCCCTACGAGTGTGCCGGCGCAACCTGTCCCGGTGCCAATCCGCCGTTGGCCTCGGTCGATAAAGGCTCGTCCGAAATCCCGGTTCAGACCGTCTGTAGCGGAGCCGGCTGCACATCGACCTCGATCAACGCCGATGGCTCGGCCGGCAGTACATCGCAGTCCTCGGGTGCCCGCGAATTCTGCGCAGAGCATCCCGATGCCGCGCTTTGCGCCATCGGCGCGATGCGCATCACCGGCCAGTGTGGCGGTCCCGGTCAGCCGGCCTGTGCCGTCTCGGCCTCTGCGCTGTCCGAACCGGACAAAGCCACCCTCAGCGGTCAAGGTCAAGGGTTGATTACCTCGATTGCCCTCCCCGATCACGGCTGGAGTTGGTCGCCTACCGTGCCCACCTATACGACTTGCGAGCCCATCTCCGCCACGCTCCATGGTCGTACTGTCTCGCTCGACCTTTGTCCGACGCTCGACAAGTTGCGCGCGGTATTTGCCTACGTCATATACATACTGACGGCCTTCGCGCTGTTCCACATTCTGTTCCGGCCGGAGTCCTAGACATGGGCATCCTCGATCTACTTGGCGCGCGCTACGTCCTCAAAGGTCTGGTGATTGCCGCATCGCTGGCGGCGTTCACCGCGCTCTCCGTGCTCATCAATAATCTGATCGCCGGCATTGCGGCCGACTTCCCTACCTTTCTCCAGACCGGTCTATACGTCCTTCCCGGCAATCTCGGCCTCTGTCTCTCGGCCGTGATTGCTGCCACCATCGGCCGATGGGCCTACGATTTCCAGCGGTCGCGGATGATGATGGTCGGCAATGGCTGATTACCTCGTCACCGGTAAAAAAGGTAACGGCAAAACCATCTTCGCTGTCGGCGTGATCCGCGATGCGCTTGCCGCCGGCAAACGTGTCGCCACGAACATCAACGTGCATCTACACGTCCTCGCCCGTCCTCAATCCACGCGCTCTTATATCCGCCTCCCCGACACGCCGACTGTCGAGGATTTTGAGGCGCTTGGCCGCGGCCAGGACGGCGTTGTCGAAGAGGACAACGGCATCATCGTCCTCGACGAGTCGAGCAAGATCTTCAACAGTCGATCTTGGGGCGACAAGTCCCGTCAACCGATCCTCGATTGGCTTGTCCATTCGCGGAAATATGGCTGGGACGTCTACATGATCGCCCAGGGTCAAGAACAACTCGACAAGCAGTTGCGCACGGCCCTGCTCGAATACTGGGTGGTCGTTAAACGCACCGACAAGTGGCCCATCCCGCTCATCACACCACTATCGAAGCTGTTCATCCAAGGCGGGCTGCGCATGCCGAAGTATCACTTCGGCACCGTGCGCCATGGTTTTGACAGGGACGCTCTCGTCGTGGATCGCAAGTGGTACAAAGGCGTTGATCTCTACGCCGCCTACGACACACAGCAAATCTTCCTCGACCGCGATCATCCGCAGGCGTCCGGCCTGCACACCGTATTGAGCCACTGGCACACCCACGGTCGCTACCTTCCCCACATTCCTACCTTCCTCGAAAAACTCCGCGCCTGGTGGGACGGTGCCCATCTCCCCAAGCCGTCGCCGAAACCCAAGCATCGCCTTGCCGATCTGCTGGCCAAGCTCCCCCCTGATCAAGCCGTTAAACACTGGCGGCGGCTGGATTCTCTCGGCGCTTTCGCCACGTAGTCCAGCATTTCCGCTGTCAAGGGGAACGTGGAATAAATAGGGCCGGCTTCATCGGCCCGGTTTATGCCGCGAAAGCCCCTTTACAGCAGGGGATAAAGAAGCTCAAGGGGTATGGGGTCGGGTGGTTTTATACCCGGCCCCGTATGCCCCGCGGCGAGCGTATTTGCCTTTGTTTTTACCCAAAATAAATACCGGTCTCGGAAATTTCTCGAAACCGGTATTTATCGGACTTTGGCTTAACCATGCGGGTAAAAAATACCTGTCTTATTTTTTACCGTTATTTAATTATCCGGGTGACATAATTCGCCATTATGCACATCTCAGCCGACGCCTAAAGCCACCAGCCCCCCCGGGCGCGGTTAGTCCGCCGAACTAATAATTTCACTTTTTTGGAACTAATAGCTCTACATCTCTCTCTTGCTGCAATGTGTGACGTTTAGTTCCATAAGCGACGGATTTTTCGTCGTAGTGGAATCGGAGCTTGCCGTGGTGGCGGTTATTCGCGTCGGTGTCATGCAGCGTGTGCGTGCCATCGGAATGGGCCGCGAGAGCCTCGGCGTTCTTCTGGAGCGGGAAGCCCTG